>Ga0308163_10000478_pt1 | contig 69721 bp, 51 predicted proteins | sample PhyTR1_FD_201037 | JGI IMG/M metagenome (GOLD analysis project Ga0308163, IMG submission 201037) | Phyllosphere microbial communities from UC Gill Tract Community Farm, Albany, California, United States - DLSLT.R1 | ecosystem: Host-associated > Plants > Phyllosphere > Unclassified | place: USA...
GGACTCGAACCCGCGACCTCCTGCGTGACAGGCAGGCATTCTAACCAGCTGAACTACCACTCCTTTTGTTCTTCTTTAAAGTTCGAACCTCTTGTCTCTTTCGAGGTTGCAAATATAGAGACTATATATTAATTCGCAAACTTTTTTTTCAAATAATTACAACTCCTTAATTTGCAGCACCTTCCTGCATCTTTTCAGCGTTTTCTGCAAACTGAAGGGCATCAATAATCTCCTGAATATCGCCATCCATAATGGTTGGCAGGTTATACATGGTTAAACCAATGCGATGTTCTGTAACCCTTCCCTGTGGATAGTTATAGGTTCTGATTTTTGCCGAACGGTCGCCGGTTGATACCATTGTTTTACGCTTAGCGGCAATATCACCGTTCTTTTTCTGCAATTCGATGTCGTAAAGTTTACTACGCAGCATCTCCATAGCAATAATCCTGTTGCCCAATTGCGAACGTTCACGCTGGCACACCACTACAATACCCGAAGGTTTATGCGTTAACTGCACCTTGGTTTCTACCTTATTTACGTTCTGACCACCAGCACCGCCTGAACGCGAAGTTTGCAGCTCAATATCGGCAGGGTTAATATAAAGATCAATTTCTTCTGCTTCAGGCAACACCGCTACTGATGCCGCAGAGGTATGTACACGTCCCTGGGTTTCAGTATCGGGCACACGTTGTACACGGTGTACACCACTTTCGTATTTTAACTGGCCATATACATCTTCGCCACTCACTTTTAAAATTACCTCTTTATAACCGCCTGCTGTACCTTCTGTCACATCAACAGTTTCAACACTCCAGCCCTTCGTTTCGAAAAAACGAGTGTACATCCGGTATAAATCACCTGCAAATAACGCAGCCTCATCTCCACCAGTACCACCACGAATCTCAAAAACAGCATTTTTAGCATCTTCAGGATCTTTAGGAATCAACATCACACGAATGGCACTTTCCATTTCTTCCTGCTGTTTCAACAACAAATCCAGTTCCTCTTTCGCCATTTCACGCATCTCAGGATCTTTCTCTGCCGTTAAAATTTCTTTATTGGCATCGATATTACTCATCACATTCTTGTAAATCTTATATTCATCTACAATTTTGCCCAAGTCTTTATATTCTTTATTTAAAGCCGCAAAACGTTTCATATCCTGTATCACATCAGGATTACTCAATTGCTCTTCTACATCTTCCCAGCGTAGCTTTATAGCTTCTAATTTATCTAACATATTTATTCTTGTTGAAATTTCCCCGCGGTTGGCATAGGGCCAAAAATTCGGGAAAATGCAAAAATAAGGAAAAAAGCTGAATTTGTTTGTTTAGACCGAATGGTTAATTGGTTAACTATTCGAATTGGTTAAGCGTTTAGACCTAAATTGAAGTCGCTTTATTAGAAAATGAAAGGTCCAGTACCAATGGCAGCCAGTAGTCCTGCTATCTCTCCAAGTCCTCGCTCATACTTCGCTCCGGGCTTTCCGCTCTATCAGGTTTAGGTACAGCGGACTTTCACCAGACACGCGGTTAATCTAATCGTTCGGTTGGTAATACTCCAACTTTAACGCTTCTCCGTCAAATACAGCATAGGTGTTATAATTAAGCCATTCACCAATATTTACATATCTGCTTCCCTTACCCAGGTCGATATCGAGCGGCAGGTGCCGGTGCCCAAAAATAAAATAATCGAAATGTGTTTGCTGCAATTGTTCTTTAGCGTAAATGGCCAGCCATTCTTTATCCTCACCTAAAAAAACCTCTTTTTCAGTTTGCGCAGCCCGGCTTCCCCTACTCCAGCCATTGGCAATACCAATACCCAAATTGGGATGTAAACGGGCAAACAACCACTGACAAAGCCTGCTTCTAAAAATCTTCCTTAAAAATTTATACTTGCTATCGCCCGGACCAAGGCCATCTCCGTGGTGCAGGTAAAATTTCTTCCCGCCACGCTCCATAATCATTTCATCGCTGATAATTTCCATCCCGATCTCGCGGGTAAAATAATCGCGCACCCACATATCGTGGTTGCCTTTAAAGAAATAGATTTTAACACCCGCATCGGCCATTTCGGCCAGTTTTCCTTGTAAACGAATAAAGCCCTTTGGGATTACCTTATCATACTCAAACCAGAAATCGAAAATATCGCCCATTAAAAAAAGCTCGGCGCAGGTTGGTTCTATAAAATTCAGCCAACTTACAATGCGTGCCTCACGTGCGCGGCTTTCGGCATAACCCGGGGTACCCAAATGAAAATCGGAAGCGAAATAAATATTCTTGGCCATGTACTGTCAAAGGTAAGGTAAAAAGACTAAAGCTTAAAGACCAAAGCTCAAAGCCTTATAATCGGTGTAATCCTAAAATCTGTGTAATCCCTCCATAAAAACATATATTAGTAAATAAATCTTGTTGAATATGAAAAAACAAATTGTATTGAGCTTATTTGCAGTAAGTCTTTTCGCTTGTAAACCAGAAAAGCAAGCCGCAGAAAAAATAACATTAATGAAATATCCCAACACGAAAAAAGATAGTACCACCGATAATTACTTTGGCAATAAAATAGCCGATCCTTACCGCTGGCTGGAAAACGATACATCGGCCGAAACCAAAGCCTGGGTTAACGCTGAAAATAAGATAACTCAAAATTACCTGGAGCAAATTCCTTACCGCGCCGATATTAAAAAGCGATTAACCGACCTCTGGAATTATCCCAAAGAAAGCGCTCCGTTTAAAGTAGGCGAATATTATTTCTTTACCAAAAACGATGGCTTGCAGAATCAAAGCATCTGGTTTATTAAAAAAGGACTGAATGGAGCGGAAGAAGTTTTCCTCGATCCAAATAAATTGACTGCTGATGGAACTGCAGCAGTTTCGTTGCTTGGCTTTTCGCACGATAAAAAATACCTGGCCTATTCTGTTGCCCAGGCCGGATCTGATTGGAGTAATATATATGTAATGGAAGTGGCCACCAAAACGAAACAGGGCGACGAACTGAAATGGACCAAATTCTCGGGTGCGGCCTGGCGTGGTGATGGTTTTTACTACAGCAGGTTCGACGAGCCGGTAAAGGGCACCGACCTTTCTGCGGCCAATAAATACCAGAAAGTATACTACCATAAACTGGGCGATCAGCAGAAAAATGATCAGTTGATTTTTGAAGATAAAACCAATCCGAACCTGTACTTTGGGGCCAGTGTTACCGAAGATGAACACTTTTTGGTTATCTACGCCAATGCCGGTACTTCGGGCAATGCGTTATATTATCAGGATTTAAAATTACCGGGCAGTAAAATTGCCCTGCTGGTAAAAGGTTTCGAAAACAACCACGGCGTAGTAGATAATGTGGGCGATAAACTTTTGTTAAGCACCGATCTGGGTGCCGAAAACAAACAGATTGTATTGATAGACCCGAAGAATAACGATCCCAAAAACTGGCAGAAAATAATTCCCGAATCGACGTTGGCCATGGAAAACATTGCTACAGGTGGTGGCTTTTTATGGGCAACCTATTTAAAGGATGCCAGCACCAATATTGTTCAGTTCGATTTAACCGGCAAAAAAATTGGCGAAGTAAAATTACCCGCTATTGGCACCGTTGATGGTTTTGGCGGCTACAAAGAAGATCAGGAATTCTTCTATTCCTTTTCTAACTTTACCACACCGAGCTCCATTTACCGCTACGATCTGAAAAAAGGCGAATCTACTTTATACAAAAAATCGGCCATACAGCTCAATACCGAAAACTACGAAACCAAACAGGTATTCTATCCTTCAAAAGATGGCACAAAAGTACCCATGTTTATTGTACACAAAAAAGGCATCAAGCTTGATGGCAACAATCCGGTTTATTTGTACGCTTATGGTGGTTTTCAGATCAGCTTAACACCAGGCTTTAGCCTATCGCGCATGTTGTTTTTAGAGCATGGTGGTATTTATGTACAGCCAAGCTTGCGTGGTGGCAGCGAATACGGCGAAGCCTGGCATAAAGGTGGTATGCTCGAAAAGAAACAAAATGTTTTTGACGACTTTATTGCTGCAGCCGAATATCTGATTAAAGAAAAATATACCAATCCGGCTAAAATAGCCATTTCAGGCGGCTCAAACGGAGGGCTTTTGGTTGGCGCCTGTATGACACAAAGACCCGAGCTTTTTAAAGTTGCCCTGCCAGCAGTGGGTGTTTTAGATATGTTGCGCTACCACAAATTTACAGTAGGCTGGGGCTGGGCAGTAGAATATGGAACCAGCGATAAAAAAGCTGATTTCGATTACCTGATCAAGTATTCGCCGCTGCACAATGTAAAAAGTGGCGTAAATTATCCGGCTACTTTAATCACTACGGCCGACCATGACGACCGGGTGGTGCCTGCGCATTCGTTTAAGTTTGCAGCTACTTTGCAAGAAAAATACAAAGGCGATAACCCGATGCTGATCCGGATTGAAACCAAAGCCGGGCATGGCGCCGGAAAACCGACTACAAAATTGATTGAGGAATCGGCAGATGTATGGAGCTTTGTATTTCAGAATTTAGGGATGGGGTGGTAGTTTTTTGTCATTCTGAGAAATTCAACCCATTGCGAAAATTCGTCATTGCGAGAAGGCTTTTTCAGCCGGCGAAGCAATCTTACCACGATCGCTACTTAGCGAGCCCATTAAGATTGCCTCGTTCCTCAGGATGACAAACAAAGCATTTCCCACTAAACCTATAGACCAATTATAATTTGCTTTAAAACCTCAAAAAACCTTAACTTTTGTTTTTAATAGCAGCAGAACATATAAAATATTGAATACAACAGATTTACAAAATTATCTGGAATATTTCTAAATAACAAAATTGATAATACTTTATTTCGTAACTTTGCATCAAATTTTTTTTTAATGATCACTACTGATATAGCCGTAATAGGCGCTGGTCCGGTGGGCTTATTTGCCATTTTTGAAGCCGGTTTATTAAAAATGCGTTGCCATTTAATTGACTACCTTCCTCAGGTTGGCGGTCAGCTGTCTGAAATTTACCCTAAAAAACCGATATACGATATCCCGGGCTACCCTTCTGTTTTGGCTCAGGAGCTTATTGATAACTTAATGGAGCAGGCCAAGCCTTTCCACCCAACGTTTACTTTAGGCGAGCGTATTGAAGGCTTAGAAAAGCGTGGCGAAGCCGATTTCGTTTTAACTACGAACATGGGTACCGTTATCGAAGCTAAGGTTGTGGTAATTGCAGGAGGTTTAGGTTGCTTTGAGCCACGTAAACCAGCAGTAGAGAACTTAGAAAATTTTGAAAACGGAAAGGGTGTTAACTACATGATCCTTGATCCGGAAAAATACCGCGATCAGAAAATGGTAATTGCCGGTGGTGGCGACTCTGCTTTAGACTGGACGATTTACCTAGCTGAAGTTTGTTCGGAACTTACTTTGGTACACAGAAGCGAGAGTTTCCGTGGTGCACCAGATTCGGTTGCTAAAGTAATGGCATTGGCCGAAAGCGGAAAAATTAACCTGATTTTAAACAGTAACCTTCAGGCTGTACACGGAACCGATAAATTAGAAAAGGTTGAGATTGTACAGAACCGTACCATGGAAAAAACGGTTGTAGATGCCGATCATTTAATTCCTTTATTTGGTTTGAGCCCTAAATTAGGCCCGATTGAAGACTGGAACCTAAACATCAGCAAAAGTGCAATTGAGGTAAACGTTGATGATTATTCGACGAATATCCCAGGTATTTATGCAATTGGCGATATCAACACCTACACCAATAAGTTAAAATTAATTCTGTGTGGTTTCCACGAGGCGGCATTAATGAGCCACAGTGCTTATTCTTACATGAACCCTGGTGTGAAATATACCATGAAATATACAACTGTAAACGGAGTTTCAGAATTTTAAGCTTTCTGCTATATTTGCGGTTATAAAGAGAGCTAAAAATGGAGAACAACATTAACATATATATGCAAGAGCCGGATGGCTCGGTTACCGAACACGTTGCACCAACCGACATGGGCCTAAGCCTGATGGAGTTTTTAAAGGCATCAGAATATGATATTCTGGCTACCTGCGGCGGAATGGCCCTTTGTGCTACCTGCTGTGTCGACGTTTTGGAAGGTGAAGAGAAACTTAACGAAATGACAGACGATGAGTATGCCATGTTAGATACTTTACCTGATTTATTACCCAATTCGCGTTTAGCCTGCCAACTGCAGTTAAACAACAATATGGACGGACTAAAAGTGAAATTGCACGGCGTAAGCTAATTGCAAACTACATAAAACTAAAAAAGGCGATACCAAAAGTATCGCCTTTTCTATTTCAGACCTCACAGGTTTTAAAAACCTGTGAGGTCTTGTTTCTTCTACTGAATACTCACCTTTTGCGTGGCCACATTCCAGCCATACACCTCAACTGCTAAATTATTTTGCGTGCCAGTATATTCTACTGTAACGGTTTTACTTTCGCCCGGTAAAATACTCACATAGTTATCATCATAAAATGCAGGTAATATCCTTTCGTTGCTGGTACCGTTAATTAAGGCTACACGGTTAAAAAATGCAACCGGATTTCCTGAAGCATTGCTTAAGGTAACTTCTACCTTACCATTCTTTTTAACCGCAGCAACTTTCAATGGTGCCTGTTTTATGTTTTTCAGGCCAGAATATTCGCCATCTTTTCCAGGCAGCCAGTAAATATTTTCGCTCAATATGTTTTGCTTCTGATCCAAAATTCTTAACGAAACAAATACCCCATCTTTTTTATCGAGCTTGGTTAAAAACTCATTTAAAGGGAACAACCTTCTTACCGACGATGGTCCAACTGAATTAAATACCTGCGAGTAGAAATAATCCTTCCCATCCATATCGTAGGCTTTGGCCTGCACCATCAGGTTGTTGCGGGTAGTAAAACCATTGTTTACGATGGTTACCATACTATCCAAAGGATTCATCATTACGTGTAGCGGTTCGCTACCTTTTCTTAAACCATATAAACAGGCGTTAGGGTCGAGGTAATAATCGTACATCTGCCCGCGCATGGCTGTCCACGGGTTTTGGGTTTTCCAGATGATGGAACCGGTGTACCAATCCCACATTTTGTTCGAGAAACCTTCCATTAAAGCACGGTACTGATCGTAATTGGCCAGTTGCGCTTTCATGGCAAAGTCTTTAGCATCTTTTGGTTTACCATAAGGATTAAGATATTGCTCGTACGAAATGTATTTATGATAATCCCATACCGAATCTGGCTTGGCTTTATATTGAGGTGCAATCAGGTTTTTCTCCGGTATAAAGCGAAGTAAAGAAGCATAATCGCTCACTCCTACCGAACCTACCTCCGAGTTGTAAGGGAATGTTTGTGTTCCCCAGAAGGTTTTAATATCCTGAATGCCATAAGGTCCATCGCCGTTACCACCAATAGCATTGTACGACATTTCATCGCTATTAGAGAAATCGAAAAACTGACGTGTTCCGTCTAACCTTGGAAGAATATCATTTTTTAACGGATTTAAAATATCATCAGGTGGGGTAATTTCATTTCCACCGCACCAAAACGCAAGTGAAGCATGGTTTCTGATTAACTTGATCTGATCTTCAATCGCAGTTAAAACCAAAGGATGATCATCCGGATAGTTTCTTCTGGTCCATTGATCTTCTTTTTTCATCGGATCTACCCAACGGCCATTACAATCGCCGCTAAACCAAAAATCCTGAAAAACCAACAAACCATATTTATCGCAGGCATTGTAAAACTCCGGCCTTTCTAAAATGGCTCCGCCCCAAATCCTGATCAGGTTCAGGTTCATATCTTTGTGGTAACGCACTTCAGCATCGTAACGGGCATCGGTAAAACGCAGCATCGCATCCGAAATAATCCAGTTACCGCCCTTTATAAAAATCTTTTGACCATTTACAAATGTGCCCATGCTTTTGGTATGGTCGTTCCAGATATTGTCAATCTGGCGGATGCCTACTTTAAGTGCTTCCTGATCCAATACCTGTGCTGAGGCAACAAATTTGATCTTTAAATCGTAAAGGTTTTGATCGCCATAGCCACTTGGCCACCACAGTTTCGGATTTTCTATTTGCAAATCAGAAAGCTTAACAGTAGTAGTTTGGTTGGCAGCAATTGTTGCAGGTTGTTTAATTACCTTTCCTGCTATTTCGTATTGTAGCGTGCCAGAAACCGTGTTGCCGGTTGGGTTTTCTACTTCAACAGTAACCTTCACCGTTGCCGGATTTTGCTTACCCATTGCTAATCTTTTACCCGGAACCAACGTAACTACATGAGGGTTTTGGAGATTTATGCTTTTGGTTTTTTCGATGGTAACTTTGTCCCAAATACCGGTGTTACGGTCGCGGGTAGGCTGAATCCAGTCCCAACCCGCTGTATATTGTGTGGTTAAGCCTTTGGCAATAGTTCCGTCGCCACCCTGGCCACCATTGGGATTGCCAGGAAAATCGGGCGGATATACAATTACGGCCAACCTGTTTTTACCATTAGCCGCAAGTAGTTTGGTAATGTTATACTGCGCCCTCAAATGCATCCCCACCTGAGTTTTAGGATTTACCTTTTTACCATTCAAATAAATTTCGGCTTTGTAATTAATTCCCCTAAACTGTAACCAAACCTGCTCATTCCCTGTTGCACGCTCGTCAAAATCTTTTACAAACCAATAAGTATAATGATCGTTACCGGTGTGGTATACATCGGCAATCTTTTCGTTGTTCATGCCATAAAATGGATCGGGCACTTTTTTATTGTTCAACAAAGTGGTAAGCACCGTTCCGGGCACAGTAGCCGGCATCGAGTTATTGAGCACGAAACCTGTTTTAGAAATTGCTGTACCATCTGATTTAACATCTTTGACATTGGTACAAATCCATCCCGAATTTAATTCGTAACGCTGTTGCGCACCTGCGATTAAACCCGAGCAACATAAAAGAAGTAGAAATATTTTCTTCATACAATGAATGAGTGAGTGAATTAATGAATGAATGAGAGAATTTTGAATGACGGAATAATTAAATGACTGAATTACCTTTTGTCGTATCTTAACATTCTACCATCCTCTCATTCATTTTATATTATCTATTTGAAAAAGGTCTGTCTGTAGGTTTTACACCCCAGGTTGCCGATGGCGTATTGCCCATATAAATCTGCATATTTCCACCGGCCATAACAGCTTTGTGCAAAATAAACGATTTGGTGTAGGGCTTGCCGTTTAGTACAATTTTCTGGATGTACTTATTTTCGGCGCTATTTCCGATTACTTTAATATCGAACTTTTTGCTCCCTCCAAGTGCAATGCTGGCTTCGTTAATTAATGGTGTACCAAAAACATAAGCACCATTTGCCGGATTTACCGGATAAAAACCCATAGCGGTGAAAACATACCAGGCACTCATTTGCCCAACATCTTCGTTGCCGCACAAACCATCGGGCTTAGCAGAATAAAAGTCTTTATCTATTTTGCGGATCAAATCGGCAGTTTTCCAGGGCTGACCTGCGTAAGTGTATAAATAAGGAATGTGGTGGTTGGGTTCATTTCCCTGGGCGTAATTACCAATCAGGCCACTGATATCGGGCGAACCATTGGTTCCCAAATCTAAAGGTAGGGTAAACAGCGAATCGAGTTTATTGATAAAAGGTTTATCGCCTCCAAAAAGATTAATCAGTCCTTCTACATCCTGAGGTACCAGCCAGGTATATTGCCAGGCGTTACCTTCTACATAATCATCTTCACGGTGTTTGGATGAAAAAGGATCGAATGGACTTCTCCAGTTCCCGTTGGCCATTTTTCCCCGCATAAACTGAACATTAGGATCGAAATACTTGCTGTATAACTTTGCTCTTTTACTGAAATAGTTGTAATCGGCGGTTTTGTTCAGTGCCTTAGCCATCAGCGCAATACAGTAATCATCAATGGAATATTCCAAAGCTTTACCAACCGATTCGTTTACCTTATCTGCAGGAATATATTTTAGCTCCTGAATGTACTCGATTCCATCTGTTTTCTGCATGGCCGATTGTTTCACTGCTGCATAAGCCAGGTTTACATCAAAACCACGATATCCTTTCAAATAAGCGTCAACAATAACCGGCACAGCATGATAGCCTACCATGGTGTTGGTTTCGCTTCCCATTAAATGCCAAACGGGTAATTTGCCCTGCTGCTTATAAATGGCCAGCATAGTATTCACCACATCGTTCACTTTATCCTGGTGCAGGATGGTAAACAATGGGTTGGCTGCACGGTAAGTATCCCACAGCGAAAAAGTAGTTAAATTATTAAAGCTAGCTTTTTTGTAGACCTTTTTATCGGTGCCCAGGTAATCTTTATTGACATCGTTGAACAACGAAGGCGCAACCATGGTATGGTATAAAGCGGTATAAAATACTTTTTTGGTGTTATTAGAAGCATCGATTTTCACCTTAGTCAGTTCTTTTTCCCATTTCGCATCGCTGTTTTTAACAGTTGCGGCGAAATCCCAGTTGGGTAGCTCTGTTTTTAAGTTTAAAATGGCATTATCGATACTTACCGGCGACAGCGCCACTTTGATTTGCAGTTTATTATTATTGATGGCTGCAAAATCGACAACTGCTTTCAGCTTTTTACCTGTTAATGCTTTTCCACTTTTAACAACAGTACTATCATATAAAGTAATGGCTCTAAATGGTTGCGAAAGCTTAATCACAAAATACAAGCGCTGATCGCTGGACCAGCCTTTCGAATTTCTGTGCCCAACAATCGTAGTGGCATCGAGTTGTTTAAAGGAGGCTGATACCGGGGCATCCCAACCAATCCCTTCAATTAAATCGATGATAATATGTGGGGTTTCGGCGGCATTTTTAAAGGTATATTGGTGAAAGCCTACCCTTTCGGTAGCCGTTAATTCGGCTTTGATTCCATACTTATCGAGTAATACACTGTAATAACCAGCTTTTGCTACTTCATTCTCGTGCGAAAAGGTAGATAAATAACCTGCCGGATCGCTGGCTGTTTTGCCTTTTTCTAAGCGGGTTTTTCCGGTGGCAGGCATAATGGAGATATCGCCTAAATCGCCGATACCCGTACCGCTCAAATGGGTATGTGCAAAACCGGTAATCGTGTTACTCACGTAATTGTAACCACTGCACCAGTCCCAGCCTTCGAAAATGTTATTGGGTCCGAGCTGTACTGCACCAAAAGGCACATTGGCACCAACAAAAACGTGACCGTGTTTTGCCGAGCCAATAAGCGGATCGACATATTGGGTTAATTTCGTTTTTTGCTGCGCAAAGGCTTGATTAACGCATAAAGAAGCAGTTAAAAATAGAATAGATGAGATTTTGTTGAAATGCATGGTGTATCCTACGATAGGTTTTAAAGCCCTAAAAGTAAAACGTTTTACGTTAATTTTCATTTAAAATGAAAAAGAATTACATCCAAGCTATAATAACTCAAGCTATTTATTTCGCTATTTCCAACACAATTACATGGTCTGGATCGGTATTACCCACCCTGGTATTTATGCTTAGTTTTCCGTTTTTAAAGGTATAATTTACTGCCGTTTTATCTTTTAGCAAATAGGCTTTATTAACTTTTTTAGCCGGAATATTTTCTAAATCAAGCGTAGTGGTTTTACCATCCAAAATGTGGATATAGATATTTTTATCGGTTTGGGTAATACTTCCCCAGTCTTGTGGTTTAATGAATCCTGCATTAGTGTTGTAAATACTTTCGCCATAAACCTTCAGCCAGGCACCCATGCCTCCCAAACGCTCCTGAAACTCGGGCTGGATTTGACCATTTGGCATTGGCCCGATGTTAAGCAACAGGTTAGAACCCAAACTGGCAGCCTTAACTAACATACTTACCAGTTCTTTGTTCGATTTGTAATGCGTATCGCTCAAATTATAGCCCCACGAGTTTGAAATCGTTTCGCAGGTTTCTAACGGAAGTTTATCTGATGCTTTCTGAAAACTTAATCCCGACTTATTTTCTCCGGGAAGATCGCGTTCAAACATCTGGAAATCTTCGCCGGCAAAAGGACTCAGGTGGTGGTTATTCCCGATCATACATTGCGGCTGTAACTTATGGATGAGACCGTAAATTTCATCGTATTTCCAATCTATACGCGAGGTTCGGTCTTTTTCACCTTCGGGTGCAGTTTGGTCCCAATGGCCGTCGAACCAGATGCCACCTATTTCGCCATATTTGGTTAATAATTCGGTAAGCTGATTTTTCATAAACTGCAGGTAACTGGCATAGTCGCCTTTACCAGTTCTACCCGAATTTTGGCCGGTACGCCCGGTTTCATGCGGATAATCTTCACGGCGCCAATCCAGCAAAGAATAATATAAGTAAAGTTGTATCCCCTGTTTATGGCATTCATCGGCCATCATTTTCACAATATCTTTTTTATATGGCGTGTTCATGATGTTGAAATCCGAATATTTGGTATCCCACATACTAAAACCATCATGGTGCCTTGTAATTAGCGTAATGTACTTCATACCGGCATTTTTGGCCATGGTTACCCATTGTGCAGCATCAAACGACGTTGGGTTGAAAAAATCTTTCAGGTTGGTATAGTTGTGTACATTCAGCTTCCGTTCGTTCATAACCCATTCGCCACTTCCGGGAATACTAAATGGCCCCCAGTGAATAAATAAGCCAAACCGGGCATCGTTAAACCAGGCGCGTTGTTTTAAATTGGATGCTGCAGGCACATAATCCTGCGCTTTTAACTGCAGGCCTAACAACAGGACAAAGCCCAATATTGCTAATTTTTTCATAAGACGGATGTGGTATATTTGGTTATTTTTTTAGTTTATCGAAGCAGTAGCCTTAGTTGGTTTTCCAATTACTTTATAGTTTCCATCACCTTTTAAAATGGCTAAAATCTGTGTTTGGTTAGTAAACAGGTTTTTAGCCGCAGCCAGTTCTTTATCATATTGAAAACTTTGCTCAATCCTTCCCTTTTCGTAAAAATAACGGCTTACAATCTGGGTTTCGAGCACTCGTTTAATTTCTGCTTTATGATTTACCAAATCTGTTTTTTTAGAGGAAGTAAGCTTGTATTTCAGATTTTCGAGATCGGCTTTTACTTCAGCAGATTTGTTTTCTTTTTCAGCCTCCGCGCGCAGGTCAGAAAGTAATCTTTCGGTGCGGCTAAGGTAGGTTAAATCTTTATCAGCCAAACTGCCCGAAAATATAGCATAATCGGCATCAGAAAGTTGAAAGGTTTTAGCTGCAGCTACAGTTGGTTTTTCTTTTTTGTACTGGTTAGCATAACTGAAGAACAGGTTTTTATTCAGCATAGAGATCGTTATCGGACTCAATTTTGATGCTTCGACCACTATATCCGGATAAACACCATTGCCACTATACACATTTCTACCGGCTTTGGTTTGGTACATTACCATGGTAGAATCGGCAAAGCGTTCGGCCACACCATCAGCATTTTTATGGGCGTAATCCAATTTCTGAATACAACGGCCTGATGGTGTATAATATTTAGCTACGGTTACCTTTACTAAACTGTTATAAGGCAGGTTAAATGTTTGCTGCACCAAACCTTTGCCATAACTGCGCTGACCAATTACAATGGCGCGGTCTAAATCCTGCAAAGAGCCTGCTACAATTTCGGAAGCCGAAGCTGAATTTCCATTTACCAGGACCACCAAAGGAACTGAGGTAGAAACCGGCGCAAAAAGTGTTTTATAGGTAAGGGTTTTTTCTACATTTTTACCTTTTTGGGTAACCACTAACTGATCTTTATTTACAAAAAGGTTTACAATTTTAACTGCTTCCTGCAAAATCCCTCCACCATTATTTCTCAAATCGAGCACTACGCCCTTGGGGTTTTCTTTTTGGATGGCCAGTAAAGCATCCTTAACCTCCTGACCTGAGTTTTCTAAAAATTTATCGAGTTTAATGTAACCAATACCATCGCCCACCATGCCCGAGTAAGAAACATTCGGCTGTTTAATTTCTTCGCGGGTTAGTTTTTTGGTCAATTCTTTACCATCCCTGATCACAAGCAAATCAACCGGAGTACCTTTTGGGCCACGTAACAGCTGACTGATTTCGGCACGATCTTTACCTTTAACAGCAATTCCGTTAATACTTACCAACTGATCGCCAGGTTTTACTTCGCTTTTATAAGCCGGGTATCCTTCGCTAATATCATTTATAAATAGTTTGCCATCAATAAAAACGGTACTGGCTCCAATACCACCGTACTGCGTGCTTACATATTTCAGCTTATAATCTTCAATTTCCGATTCTGGTACGTATTCGGTATAAGGATCCAGGCTATCGAGCATGGCATCAATTCCGGTACGCATCAATTTTGGCGCATTGGTATCATCAACATAGTTAATATTGATTTCCTTATATAGCGAGGCAAAAATATCCAGGTTTTTAGAAACCAGAAACAAATCTTCTTTGAAAGAAAAAGATAAAGCAGCCACACCCAGGCCAGCTGCTAAAAGACCATATTTTAGTTTCTTCATAACCTTATTATTTTAGTCCCAAAAGGCGCATTTAAATAAAAGGCTGCTTATGGGGGAAAATTATTTATCGTTTTAGTAGAAACGTAAATGTACAAAAAGCAATAAATATTAAAAACAGCTTATTTGGGGCAGGCGTAAATTAAGCGTTACGCAATAAATCCTGCAAATAATAGGAATATATGGGTTAATCTTTTTTATTTATGCCGGGCAAACAGCCAGGCGGGTATTTCGGGTGTGAGCAATAGCGGAATGGTAATGAGGTTATGATCTAACTTGTTATAGGTGGTAAAGTACAAATTGGGATTGCCTTTCATCTCCTGATATAAATGTTCGCTTCCCTCGTATGGATTTTCATTGTCCTGTCGGCCATGAATTAACCAGATCGGTTTTTGACGGATTGCGCTTATATTACCAAAATCGGGTACTGCAGCAATAAAAACCATAGCAGCAAAGGTTTTTGGCGCAATATTCATCAGATTTTGCGCGGTAGATGCCCCCATAGAATAGCCCACCAAATAGATGCGCTTAGTATCTATCTCCGGGTATTTATTTTTTACCTCGCGGATCAACTCCAACAGTAAATGTACATCTTCTGATGGTTTAGAGATCAGGCAATTCCGCGTGGAATCCAGATAATAATTGGATGAACGCGTTTGAAACTGTGGTGCAATTACGAATGCCGGATATTGCTGGCGAATATCTGGTCGCAACCAAATTCTGGCCAGTGGTTCTAATTGCCTTTCATTATCTGCGCCTATCCTGGTTGAGTTATGAAAGGTAATAACCAGCGGGTATTTTACATGCCTGGTGTAACTTTCCGGCAATAACAATCTATAATTAAGCGATGTACTCCCTTTAATAAAAGTTTGTTTGAGATATTGATCGGCAGATAAGTCGTTTAATTGTTTTCTGGTTTGAGCCGATGTTAGGCTGTCAGGAAAAGCCTCGTTAAATACCTGTTGTTGTGCCGATAATTTAAGGGCACTTAACCAGAGCAAGAATGCGAGTATAAAAGATGCAAATTGCATTAGAAAGCGAGGTAGAGCGAGCGCCTGTACGTATTAAATTGACAACAAAAAGCTTAAATATGTTGTACTTAGAAAGGTGAAAACTGGAATCTTACAGCCTGTTTCCCTTGGTATCGGCCAGTGCTTTCTGAATGGTAAACTCAACGTAGGTACGGTCGCGTTTAACCAGGCGCATTAAGTCTTCAACCAATTGATCTTCTTTACCGGGCTCAAATGCCAAAGGTTCGTTCGCCAGATCGCGGTATTTCCGTAAGAATTTGGTTTTTACTTTAAATGCGGTTTCAGAAGTGAGTTGAAAATTAGCCATGGCATATTTTATTTGATGCAAAAGTAAAAAATATTTGTTCAGGTTAATACCTTTTTGTGTGATCTGACAAAAAAAACAGACATTCGCGAAAAATTCTTGCACGATAATTGTGTTAAAACTGCGTTATAACATCTAACCCGGAACAAAAACCACAGGGAGCGTTTTAAAAAGAGGCCATATTGGCCAGATCAATTTAAAATTCGCGCAAGCAGGTTTTTGATTTTATAACCTTAAAAATTAAACTAAAATGAAAAAGATCATCTTCTCTATTGTTTTCCTGACATTGGGTTGGGCAACATCAAAGGCACAAACATTTAACCTGGGGGTTAAAGCAGGTGTGAACCTGGCTAAGTTGAATTCGGATTTCGCGAGCGAAGAAAACCGTTTAGGCTATCAGATCGGTGCATGGGCACGTATTGGCGGTGCAAGTTTTTATGTACAGCCAGAGGCTTACATTGGCAGCAAAGGCAACAAATTTATCAGCTTCCAGCAGGATAATGGTAACGAAGTATCGGCAGAAGGAAAAGTAAAATTTACTACACTGGATGTTCCGGTTTTACTGGGAACAAAATTTGGCGCTAAAAACCTTAACTTCCGTTTAATGGCTGGTCCGGTTATTTCATTCATATTAGATGAAAATTCGACCTTTAGCTCGGCTTACCAACAGGCAACAGATTTCGATAACTATAAAAACCAGGCACTGGGCTTACAGGCAGGTGCAGGTGTTGATGTAGGCAGTATTTCGGTTGATTTACGTTACGAAGCTGGTTTATCGAACATCAGCAAAAGCGAAAAGTATAGCCAGAAACCTAATCTTTTCCAATTAAGTTTAGGATTTAAGATTTTGTAAAAATTTACAACAAAGGGCCTGTTAAAATATACTTAACAGGCCCTTCTTCATTTAGCCAAAAGTTTATCTTATAATTGTTAAGCTTCCGCTTATTTTGCCACAATCGGTTTTCATATCAATAACAAAATAATAAACACCAGCCGGGAGTGGTTTTCCGTTGTAGGTTCCATTAAATTCTTTTGCATATCCCTTTGAGTAAAACAGCCGATTCCCAAGCCTGTTAAAGACAGAAAATTCAGCTTCCGGATGGTTTTCTGCTCCATTAATCTTCCAGGTATCATTTACACCATCGCCATTGGGGCTTATAGAATTCGGCACTTGTAAAACCCTGTCTTCAACCTTTGTTAAGTCGATAACTTCGCTTTTTACTTCGCAACCATATTTATCTTTTACCCATAACTGATACTTATCAGGTTTAAGTTTTTGAAAATTAAGTGTATTGGCGGCTACATTGCCATTTGCATCGGTCCAGCTATAAGTAAAAGGGTTGGTAGATCCGACTACGTCTACCCCGCTAATACTTACCGATTTTCCATCGCAACTGATAGTGGAGCTTATTTTAGAAAAATCGATTACAGGGAGCGGCGCAATGCCTACTGTAAAAGTACCAACTACATTTGTACAACCATTCCCATTGGAGGCCGTTAAGGTGTATGCTCCGGCTGCTACATCGCGCAAAACCTCTTCGTTACTCACTATTGTACCAGTTTGATCTGCCCAGCTAAAAGCCAATGGGGTTTGGGTCTCATATGCGGTAATACTTACGCTGCCATTATTTTCGTTGCAGGTTAGGGGTTTAATTTCAGCAGCTTTTGCCTTATAGCTGATATTGGTATTCAGGATGGTATAAACGGCAGAGACAGATTCGCAGCCACCGGGCTGACCTACTTTTAAATAATATGTTCCACCGGGCACATTTTTAAGCTCCCGCTCATTGCCAACCAGATTGTTATTGGCATCAAACCAATTAAATACACTGGCATCACTTACATCCAATTGGGTAATACTACCCGTCGAATTTCCACAAAAGGCATCTTTGATAATTTTATTCGCGTCTGATATAATTGATTTGGAGAATGCAGCGGTAGCCCCATCCACATTGGTACCCGTACTGGTTATTGCTGCTGTTAACGTACCGTTATATTCCCATGTCCCGTCGGCACCGGTTGGTATTGAGGCAATAAAAGTTTTACCCTGGCAATCCGGGCATTCATCATCGTAAAAAAGTTCGATAAGTGCATTTGGAAGGTAAATACCGCTTGCTGATGTAGCAGTAATTGTTGTAATCCGCGAAGGTGTAATGTTTTTACCGGGCGGGATATCTTTAAAAGCAATTGCAGCTAATGTATTACAATATGTGCTATTTTTCAAGATACTAACCGGATAAGAAGCATCGACCAATATGCCCAATTCATTATAGGCAATTACATTCTGATCGGCAACATCTACACCACCAATAACGCCTGCCAAACAATTATACAATTCGATGCCGTATTTTGTATTTCCAAAGTTTTCACTGTTTAGCCCAGGCCCGATTACATTACGCCTAATCGTATATTTTTGTTTTACATTGTCGACTTTTATCCCTTTTAACTGTGAGGCAATGTAATTATCGGAAATGATAAGATTTACATTTTCACCATTGGCAAAAATGCCTGTAGACTGTAGTTGTGGAAAGGTTTTTGTTTTAGTAATATCAAAACCAATTACATTAAAAGAAATATTCACATTCCCTGCTAAAGCACCTAATGAAATGGCATTGGAATTACCTGAAACAAGGTTTCCGTGGGCAGCGGTATTTCCGCCAATTGTCGAATTTTTGAGATAACTCAAATCAATACCTACAACATTTCCGGCAGGACTCTTTCCACCTGGATCTAACCCGATAATATTGGAAGAAATGGTAATATCATCCTGCACAAAAGGCTGGGTTGGCGAAATTACAGAGGTATAATTATTGCCAAAACCGTTTTGCTTATTGGGCGCTCCGATAATAACGTGTGCTGCATTTTTCAAAAAAACCGCGGCTTTTCTGTCGTCTGCAGGAATACCAGCCTGAGATATAAAATTACTGAAGTAAATACCATAAATCTCAATATTCATTATTCCATCTATAACCAGGCCGTGAAAAAACGGGCTTGCACCACGAACTAATTTAACCTTAATGCTTGGGCTTTCCAGTAAGCTAGTAGGTTGGGTGGTGGCATCTATTACTATGTTTGAAGTGAGCGCAGGTAATTCTTCGGTAAGGGTAATGGTTATGTCGCCTGCTGAGATTGCAGGTATATTGAACTGAATGAGATCGGCTGTTGCTGTACCGTTTGCATTGGCTCTGAGAATAGCTTCGCGCAGAGAGCCTGAGCCAGCGTTTGCGTTATTTACCACCACAAATGTTGCCGCTTCCAGCCGGAAACAACCTAGACTAATAAGCAGAAAAAGATATAAAAACCTCATTTTTATGCAGTTAATCGGTTTTACAAGTTAGTAAAATTGGCAAACAAGAACAAGAAAGCCCTGGTTAATAAAACCAAGGCTTTCATAATACATTAAAATACGGCTATTGATTGGCTGTATTATCCAGCAATGGCCTGTTCGCTGCTGTAGCGGAGGTTACTGTCATATCTCCCCTGGCACCAACAGTGAAGGCTCTTCCGCCCAAAAAACCTACGACACCATTTGTTGTCCCATTTCGCGAAATAATATTGGTTGACGAAGATGGGTACCTTACATATAACTCATAACTACCCACGGGTACAGCAATAAATGCAGATCCGCTTTTATAACCAATATTGGTTGCCACTACAGTTTCTACTGCGGTAACTGAATTCTTAATTACCAGGTTCATTGCCGCTGTTCCGTTTGGAATAGCATTAACAAAACGAACATACGAAACCGTATTGCTTGATGTTGACGGAGGCAATACATCTTCTAAAACAAACGACTCGGCTGTTTTAGTTGTACTGTTGTATATGCCACAGGTGTATAGCGAATAGTATTTTCCATTGGCCAAAGCCGGATTCACCTCAGAGATAGTAACGTTTGCATTAGCTGCAGCTGTTGAAGGTATAATTCCATTTATCTTATAAGTGCCGGGGTTGATAACACTATAATTAGATGCCGGATATACGCCTCCGTAAGCTGTTCCGGTTGTACTTTCTGAACCAGTAGCACTTAATATCCCTGAAACTTTTGTACCGTTGGCATAAAAATTTACAGAAGGCGCACCAGCAGCAAAATTGAAATATTTAATCCTGGAAATACTTGTTGCATCTACAGGCACATCAATAACCTGTATGCTATCATCTTTCTTACAAGAAGATGTAAAAACCGTTACCAGCGTAACCGCCAGCAAACCTATATATTTTATTTTCATAACGTGCTAATTAAGGTTGAACAATCCAGGTTTGTTTAGTGTGATAATCGGTTGCCAATCCACCAATTACACTTAGTGCATCTCTGTTCCAAACATACTCTGAGTTATAACGCGGACGAATTCTGTAAGCTGGTTTACCCGCATTATCAGAGTATAGCGTAGTTGGAAAAACATAGCCCAGGTATACCTGCTTCCCTGTTGCAGGATCGGCATCGGTGTAATGATACCTTCTCATGTCCATCCAGGTTTCTAAATGTCCCCAGCCCCATTGTGCAATATATTTCTGACACATAATCTGTGTTAGGGTTAAATCGGCTGCTGCTGCAGGAACAATTGCAGTAGCACTCATGTAAGCTGTTTTTTCTGCACTTGTGATCTGTGTTGGCGACTGATTATCTTCAATGTTTCTGGCGTTAACAAAATCAATGTGTGCTGATATACCATTTTTATAGGCTGCTAAAGCAGTTTCCTTATCACCTTTTTTAAATGCCGCTTCTGCTTTAATAAACTGCAATTGAGCATAGGTCATTACAGGCAGCTTGCATTTATCAGAGAAAATATATCTCCCTTGCGTGTTGGCTGCCGGTGCAGAAATTGACGCAATGTTCCAGAAGTTATTAGGCAGCTGACTTGCTGTAAATGCTCCTGTTCCTGCCGCTGTTACAATTCCCCTGTAAACACCGTCTGGTGCTGGCGCCAACATACGTGTCATTCTTGGATCTACTACTCCCGTAAATTGCGTTCCATTCAGTAGATTAACAATAAAAGGAGTTTGTCTGTAAGTTTGCATATTTCCCCTTGTTGGGCCTAAGAAATTTCTGTCGTCATTTCCTGTAACACCTGGATAAGCCATCAAAGCATCGTCTGCGTTACTTGTAAAAGATTTATCAACCGCAGCAATTACATCATCTGGCTTGTAACTGGCTTTATTGCTATAATGGTTTAAGTTCAAGGCCAGCATGGCATAGGCCAGCTTGGTCCATTTAGCACGATCGCCTTTGTAAATCAAGTCTGTTTTACCTAAGAAAGCCGCATCTACTGCCCCGTCTGTTCTGGCTAAATTAGCTATAGCAGCGGTTAACAGGCGCTGAACCTCCAGGTAAGCATATTCCTGACTGTCGTAATTAAACAAATACTTGGTTGGATCTATGGCTTCTTTGACAATAATCTCTCCATGTACATCGGTTAACGACTGCCATCCCCATGCTTTTAAAATCTGGCCAACGCCTAACAAATCCCAACGTTGCTCAGCCTCTGCCTTAGTATTCATATCTACTAAATTCTGACCTAAGCTCCAATACACATCTCTCCACAATTCAGCGCCGTTATCAGATGCCGGATCGTAACCTTGCAAATCCCAGGTAGTACCAGCTGTTGTCGAAGTCCAGTTTTGGGTATACCTTCCAATAAACCTTCCGTCGTATTGTGGTGCGGTTACCATCCAATGCAACATTGGCGACAAATATAAATTTGCAGTTACTGTTTGCGGGGCATTTGGATTAGTATTTACATCCAGATATTTCTTGCAGCTACTTAGGGTAAATAAAAACCCTGTTAGTAGTGTTATATATATATATTTCATAATCTTTTCCATTATAATCCAATCTTAATTCCAAAGTTTAAACCAATAGGCATTGGAAAATTACCATAATCGATACCAGAAGCACCCGAGCCACCAACAGCAGCAGTATTTCCGTTAACAACAGGATCTAAACCAGTGTAGTTAGTAATCAAAAACAAATCTGTTCCGGTTACAAAAACACTTGCACTTTTCACAAAATTCTGTTTCTTAAGCATCGTTTGTGGCAACTTATAACTAAAAGTTACATCTCTTAGTCTAATCCAGTTGATATCCTTTTCTATAAATAGCTCTTCGCTTGCCGTTGAATAAAATGTATTTTGATAATAAGGAACAAATGCTATGTTATTCGGAGTTGGGCTTGCGGTATTCTCTCTACCATCTTGCAACACCCCTGGAATAATCCTCGGGGTCATTCTATCCACAGTATTGTTAGCTAAACCAATGGTAGTTAAGAAATGCTGGGTAGCGTTCAATACATCTCCACCCTTCCTGATATCGAGCAGGAATGACAATGACATATTTTTATAGGTAAATGTATTAGATAAACCAATTGTAAAATCAGGTTGTCTGTCATAACCACCTTCAATAAAGGTAGTAGAACGTACAGGAACTCCTGTTGTAGGATTGATTAACAACTGGCCCTGGTTATTCCTTAAATAAAACAACCCGGTTAATGATCTGGTCGAATTGCCTGGTGTGTTACCATTACGCACATTGGCGTATAACCAGGTATCAGACACATAAGATTCTGGAAGGGCATTAGGAAGAGAAAGTACTTTACCTCTTGCCGACTCGAAGTTGGCTAATACATCCCAGTTAAAATCATTTGTTTTTACCGGATTTCCGCGCAAGGTTAACTCAATACCCTGGTTTCTGGTAGAGCCACCATTAAGGTTTAACAAGATAAAACCTGTTGCGTAACTACTTCTAATATCATTTACAATCTGATCGGTGGTTTCTTTACGATAAACCGTTATATCGAGGCCTAACCTGTTATTTAAGAAACCTAATTCGGCACCAAATTCATAAGATTTGGCAAATTCTGGTTTTAAGCCTGGATTTGGACCTGTAAATCCATAGCCATAACCACCACCAGAAGTTGTTTTATTCTCTAATGTTGGTACGTAAGCGTATGGCCTGGCATCTTTACCCACATTTGCATAGGCAGCCCTTAACTTACCATAATAGAACACATTTTTAAGCCCTTTGAAAGCGGGTACATCCGTAAATACAAAACTTCCCTGAACTGATGGATACCAAAAAGAGTAACGATCAATCGGAATGGTAGAAGTACGGTCATTCCTGATGGTTCCGGTTAAAAACAGGTAGTTTTTGTAGTCGAAAGTAGCTCTACCGAAGAAACTTACCAAACGGCGTTGGCTAATTGAAGTTCTAACTAATTTTGTGCCTACGTTATTTAGAGAATTGAAATTAGGATCTAAAAATCCTTCACCATATCCGGCATCAACATTTGATTTTAAATTTTGCAGGGAATTACCAAGCGTAGCATCAAAGGAAATATCTTTGGTTAGCTTTTGCTTGTTAAAATTAATCAGGTTTTGCAGGTTAATATTTCTGGTTATGTCGTTGGCAACATCAATTGTTCCGCCTCTGCTAAATGCTGAAGCACTTTCGGGGTGACGCACAATTAAGTTTTGATTGGTATAAGAATCCATACCAATATTGGTTTTAATATTTACCCATCTAAATGGTGTAATAGTTAAACCCAGATTTGAAATGATCCTGCTTGTTTTTGAATTGATGATATTCTTGTTTACATTAAAATAAGGGTTATCAATTTCAGCATTACCTGCCGATCCAAAAGCAAGTAACTTTCTGGTTCCGGCAGCAGTTAAATAGTTCGATGCGTCATCGGTTTGTGGCCAGGCCAATAAGCCTAACAAGGGACCAATACTGCCTTTTAGTGGCTGATCGTTAACTGCATAACTGTAATTCATAGACAAATCAGTTTTCAGCCAGTTATTTACAATTCCCTGAGAGGCTCCGGTTAAGTTGATCCGCTGATAGTCGGAGTTTGGCACAACACCACTTTGATCGGTGTAAGCACTCGAAATACGGTAATTAACTTTATCCGAACCACCTTCAAATGAAAGGTTATGCTTTTGAGTAAAACCTGTTTGGAAGAAATCTTTTACGTTATCATAAAACTGTGTTCCATCGGGATAAGCAGGGCCGAAATACTGATAAATATTGTTCAGGGTAGATACAGATCCGGGAACGCCACTACCGCCTAAACCATATTGTTTTTGAATTTCAGGATAAGTACGGGTGGCTTCTACCCTGAAACTGTTGCTGTAACTAACCGCCCCAGCACCGGCCTTTGCCCGTTTGGTTGTAATTACTATTGCTCCGTTTGCTGCATCGATACCGTAAAGTGCTGCTGCCTCCGGACCTTTCAACACCACCAGGCTTTCGATATCTTCGGGGTTAATATCTGCCGAACGGTTAGTAAAATCTACACCCCTATTGCTAAAAGCGGTATTTGAACTCGCATCAGATACAAATGCAGAAGTATTTAAAGTCTTATTATCAATAGGCAACCCATCCACAATCATCAGTGGCTGGTTACTGCCGCTGATAGAACTTACCCCACGTATGGTTATTGACGATGAGGCACCCGGAACTCCTGAAGAGCTGGTTACCTCCACCCCTGCAACCCTTCCTTGTAAGGCATTGATGAAGTTTTCGCGCTGTGTTTCGGCTATGGCTGCACCACTTACCGTTTGTTGTGAAGTTCCAAGTTCCCGTTTTTTAACGGTATTACCCAAGGCGGTAATTACGACCTCGTCCAAACCTTTTGAATCGGATTTCAATGCCACATTAATGGTCGTGTTCGCTCCAACGGTTCTTTCTATAGTGGTATAACCAACAAAAGAAAATACGAGTACATCGTTTCTTAGCGCTTTAATTGTATACGATCCTTCTGCACCTGTTTGTGCAACCACGTTGCTTCCTTTTACACGAATGGAAACACCAGGTATAGGTCCGTCTTCCGACGTAACCCTACCGGTAACGGTTATTTGTTGCGCAATGGCGTGAGCCAGCAACAAAAACGTACCAATAAAAAATAGTAGTAGTTTTTTTTTCATAAACTGCCTGTTTAGGGAATGAAATGATTGTTTAGTTGTTTTTAGTTAGTCTTGCAAAACACGCACAATAACGCATTTTAATGCTAATATCATAAATGTTTTGGAATAAAAAAACTAATTAACAAACTATTTACCAGCGGCTAACAACATTAAATTGCAAAAACACGCAAAAACACGCAATTTTTAGAAAATTTAAAAATCTTTGTTACATTCGCTCAACCAGACAATTTTTTATGCTAAAGAAAGAACGTCATGATTTCATTATGCGCCAGATTAACCTGCACAATCGCGTGCTCACGTCTGATCTGGTTCAACTGCTGAATGTTTCTGAGGACACCATTAGAAGAGACCTGCAGGAATTGGTTGATGCAAACCTCTTGTATAAAGTACATGGAGGTGCGCTGTCCAAATCTTACCACAGTTCTTTTGATGACAGTACTGTTTATGCCCGTGACAGCAAGATTATCATCGCAAAAAAGGCCGCTAAACTGATTAAAGACGGTATGGTTATTTTAACCGGCGGAGGAACCACAATCCTGGAGTTGGTAAAACTATTGCCCCAGGGCATTTCGGCTACTTTTTTTACCATTAGCCCCCTGGTAGCTGTAGAACTGGCGAAATACAACAACGTTGAAGTAATTTTAATTGGTGGCCTGTTTTCGAAAAACTCACAGGTTACCTATGGCGGACAGGTGATTACCCAGCTTTCTGAAATAAAAGCCGATTTATGCCTGATGGGAACCAGTGCAATCCACCCTGAAGAAGGTTTAACCGACACTTACTGGGAAATTAACCAGTTAAAGAAAGCCATGTTGGCCTGCGCAAAAAGAACTGCCGTATTGTGCATTTCAGAAAAACTGGATATTGCCCTGCGATTAAGGGTTTGCCCCTTAGAAAGCATCAGTTACCTCATAACTGAACTGGACATAAATGACGAATCGCTTTCCCGTTACCGTGAAAAGGAATTGAATATTTTATAAAAAAGCTTCCCTGATTAAATCCGGGGAAGCTTTTTTCGTTATTAGAATGACGGATCGGCAGGGGTATTGGTATTGTTATCCCGCTCCGGAAAAGGATAAGGAAAGAAATTACGTTTACGATCTGCCAATGGCTGATTAAACCGCCTCATGTCTTCGAGTTTTAAGCCCGACATAAACAGCTCAATGCAGCGGTGTTTGTAAATAAGATCTAATAATTGTTGCTGGGTATATGGCCCGGCTAAAGGAAGCAATCCTGCACCAACCCCTAAAGGATCCTGGGCCGGCGTTTTCGTAACTACTTTATTTAGCTCTATTAAAGCGCTGACCAAATTAGGCGTAGCCTGACGGGCATAAACCTCCGCTTTAATTAAAGTCATCTCACCGGGGAGATAAAGCGGAAAAGGTGCCAGGGTACTCGCTGCAAAGCCTTTAATGCGAACAGTAGTATTAATTGTAGTGTAAAAAGGAATACGTAAATCCCCGGCATCAGGCGCAAAGACGCCAGTTTGCCCCAGACTGATATTTTTTGGTTGTACCACATTATTGGTGGAAGTAGCAACTTCAAAAATAGAATTCAAATTCTGGGCATCGTAGTTGAATATAGAAGTTTTCGTTAGATCAACGGCATTAGCTGCACTTAGGGCAAGCGTGTAATTACCAGCAAATAGCGCATACCTGGCTTTTAGGGCATTAAGTGTATTCGGAATATCTACTCCTGCCGGAACATTACTTAAAAATGTTGCGCTGATTGGGTTTGCGGCAATCACTGCCTGCGCATTCTCAATGGTTGCAACCGCTTTGTTGAAACCCTCTACACGGGTAATAAAACCAATATTCTGACCAATGCCAGCTGGAACTTTTTCCCAATATTCGGAAAGGTTTCCAAGAGCCATAGCTTTAAAAATGCTGGCATGAGCGATTAAACCCGCAGCATAATTTTTATCGGCTAAATTGGCTGCATTGTTGATCACATTATCGGCATCAAAGATAACCTTGTTTGCCGCAGTCCAAACATTCAGTACAACGCTATTGGTACCATCAACTTGAACTCCTCCTACCATTAACCTTTCCTCAGAAGTATTTCCGGTATTGATCGAAATCAGTTCATTTGTGGTAATCCCATTTAGTGTAACAGAAGCGTATAAAAGGCCGGCACGTGTTGTCGAAATACTTTTTTGGAGTCCCGTGGTTACTCCGGTTAGCGCCCTTGAAGAAGTCATTACATCTTCAGCAACGGGGGCATTAGGATTGAGGTAGTCCTTTTTGCAAGCAGATAAGGCAACCAATCCTAAAAAGAATGTATAAAGCGTATATTTTTGTCTTAAATTTTTCATAACCATTATTTTAAAATTAGAACCTTGCCTGTAAACCAATAGAAAAGGTACGTGGAATTGGCACTGAGCCAAAATCGATATTCCTTAAAATTGTCGATTGCCCTCCTGCGTTTACCTCGGGATCATAACCTTTGTAATTATCCCATGAAACTAAATTCCGTCCACTTAAATTAACTGTTAAATCTTTTACAAATTTTACTTTGCCGATGTTATAACTCAGCGAAATTTCTCTCAGTTTTACGAAAGAACCATCATCTATACGCCATTCTTCTACGTTATAAACTCCTGCCACATACCCTCTTGGCAATTGCCCTAAATCTTCAGCTTCAGTTACTTTGCCGTTACCTACCCCTTGTCGGGTCCTCCAATCGGCATTCCATATATCGCCACCCTGAACAGCATCTAACTGAATATGGAGGCTTAGTTTTTTATAGGTAAAGTCGTTTACTAAAGATCCGGTATAGTCGGGATTTGGATCGCCCAATACTTTACGCAAAACAACACCCGAAGGCTGGCCATTGGTTCGTTGCGCATCGTAAGTGGTCGAGGTGAGTTGCTTACCCAATTCTGTTTGCGGAATCCCCAGAGCGTTTGTTAATAAGCTACCATCGCTATTTCGTGCAAAGAAAGTTCCATAGAAAACCCCTACCGGATATCCATCGGTTATTGATACCGGTGCTCCGGCATTGGTTGCAATTAACCTTTGCGCACCTGAACCTACAATTTTGTTCCTGTTGCGGTTATAAATCAAAGTGGCCGTCCAGGTAAAATCTGTTGTTCTAACCGGCACACCTGTCAACATCAGCTCAATTCCTTTATTTTTCAAGGTACCTCCAATGTTATCCAATACGCTCGAATAACCTATGGTTGGTGCCACAATCACATTAAGCAACACGTCTTTCACCCGCTTATCGTACCAGCTAAATGTTAAGCCTAAGCGGTTATTGAAAAACGACATATCTGTACCGATTTCCAGCTCTTTCTGGCGCTCTGGTTTTACACCGGTATTGGCCAGAATACTACTTGATGTTAGTGACGTTTTGCTCGTAATTGCGCCAGGCGTATACACATTAAACCTATCGTAAGCACCGATACCGGTTAGATTTCCTGATTCTCCATAAGCCGCACGAAGTTTAAATGCATTCCACCAGGATGAAACACCAAGGTTTTTCCAGTAATCAGCCGAAGATAAAACGTAACTCACATTTGCTTTTGGATAGAACTGCGTGCGGTTATTTTCGCCAAACACCGTTGATTGATCTACCCTAACTGCACCTGTTACAAATAAGTGGTCTTTATATTTGAAATTCTGTTGCAGATAGGCTCCGCTAATCGAGAATTCAGACCTGTTATCGTTATTGGCTAAAATAGTACTCGCTCCGTTAACCGTTTGTACAAAAGGTGCAAGTCCGCGACCATTAAGCAAACTGAACAAATCTTTCTGATATTGGAAAGAGCCCCCCAATTGTGTGGTAGAGCTTAACCTATCAGATATTTTGGCATCGTAAGTAAAATTTAACTCATTGTTAAATAAGGTGGTGGTTGCATTCGCAGCGCTGGCATATCCATTTAAAGAAGGGTCGAGGCCAGGCCCGCCGCCATAAAACCCTGTACTTACATTATACGCAAAGGGTGGAATATAAGTAGTTCCATTTTGAATGCTGTTATCAACCCCCATTGTGTAATCGATGGTAAGATTTTTAACTGGTGTTAACTTTATTCCTGCATTAGCAATGATGCGGTTGGTAAACTGACGCTGCTGAATATCTTCAATTACCGAAACAGGATTTACCCTGCCGCGTTCGCCTACAGATTTCAGGTTCCCCGAAATATCCCTAGTGAAAAGGTCATGAAAATTGCCGATAATGGTTACGGAATTCATCGGAGAGAAAAAGGAGTTTCCATCTGGTTTTTCGTTAGCATCGCTGTGGATATAATTAAACCCAGCTGTCATTTTGGCCCACTTATTAATGGTTTGATCCAGATTAGCCCTAAAATTCATCCTCCTGAAATTGGTATTTTTGATAATACCCTGATTGGCAAAGTATCCGGCAGAAGTATAAAACTTAGTATTGTCATTTCCACCCGAAACAGAAACGGAATTATCGGTACCCACACCTGTACGGAAAATATAATCCTGATAGTTATAACGGGTTACCGGAGTGGTATTGGTTAAAGTTGGCGTTAAGATATCCTGAGTTTGCGCATCAACAGAGCCACCAAACTTAATTGGAGCCTGATTTACCTCTATCTGCTTCCGTAGCTCGCTAATGGTAAGGCTGGTATTGAAACTCACCTGTGGTTCGCCGGTTTTCCCGCGTTTGGTAAAAATCTGGATTACACCTGCATTAGCACGTGAACCATATATCGCAGCAGCTGCAGCACCATTTAACACCTCAATGTGATCAATATCTGCAGGGCTAATATCTACCATCCTGTTTTGCCCAAGGCTTCCTACCTGTATACCATTATTAATATTGTCGTAATTGCCCGATGTATTGGTTACCCTCGTAGTAGAGTTATTTATGATTACCCCATCAATAATATAAAGTGGTTCTGATGATGAGTTGACTGAGCTAATACCTCTTAAGCGAACAGAAATTCCTCCTGCCGGATCGCCCGAGTTCTGGCTGATCTGTGCTCCAGGTGTTTTGCCTTGCAAGGATGCCAGGGCATTTCCGCTGGGTGCTTTGTTTAAATCGTCGCCTTTTACAGTACTTACATAACTACCCAACTGTTTACGGGTGGTGCCTTGCGAAGTACCGGTAACAATAACCTCATCAAGGCCTACTGCATCGCCAGCAAGTTTTACACTGAGCTGCACTTTATCGCCACTACCCAAATCAACCGGTTGAATGCTGCTTTTATAGCCCACATAAGAAAACTGAAGCTGGTATTTTCCGGGATTTAAATCAACCGAAAAACTATAACCTCCGCTGGCATCGGTACTTGTAGCCAAATTGGTATTGAGTATTTTAACAACCGCCCCAGGTATAGGATCGTTGTTAGCCGCATCGGTAACCTTGCCGCTAATGGTGTACCGTTTGCTTTGTGCTTGTGCCATTCCTGTAAATAAGAGCAACAGAAATGGGATCATCAAAATTACGAAGAGCTTTGACAACCATTTTAGGTAACTTTTTTCCATAAAATTTGGTTTTGGGTTGAAGATTAGTTTAAAACAAATTAAACAAAATACTGCACAAACCAAACTTTAAGCTACACAAACTACTTTACAATCAGCCGATAACGCTCGTTTGAGCTACTCTGGCAAGCTGATTTTACCCATACAAACCGCTGGCACTCCCTGCCGGTTTCCAAAATTTATTGGTTTACCGCAAAGCGTTTCGTTGGCTAAAACAGCAAATAAAACAGCTTCCTTAGCATCAGGGTTGATATTCAGCTCACCAGTGGTTAAGAAATTACAAAAAGGCAGTTCGTTATGAAGCAGTTTTACCAGTAAAGGGTTGTGCATGCCCCCACCGCTCATGTAAACCGAGGCCTTCGCTTCATCGCCAAAACACCTCCTGATGGCATCGGCAATTGTGCGTGCCGAAAAGTGGCATAAAGTGGCCATCACATCCGCTTTTGGAATATCTGTAGTACCCGACTGCTGCTGTGCATTGCTCAGGTATTCGAGATTAAATAGTTCTGGTCCCGTTGTTTTAGGGAAACCCAATTCAAAGAAACTGCAGTCCAACAGTGCATGCAAAAGCTTTTCGTTTAACTGACCAGAGCCGCCCACCGCTGCATTTTTATCATAAAACAGGTTAAAGTGCTTTTGCATGTACTGATCCATTAAAGTATTTCCGGGGCCAACATCTGTCGAAAAAACCGCACTGGCTTCAGTACTTCCAGGCAGGTAGGTAAAGTTTGCAATTCCACCAATATTAAGCATTACACGGTCTTCGCCGACCTTTGAAAAGATCAGATAATCGCCGTAAACCGCCAATGGAGCGCCCTCGCCACCTGCTGCTAAATGTTTCTGCCTAAAATCAGAAAGTGTAATGATACCCGTTTTTAGGGCAATATGATCTCCGTCGCCTATCTGCAAAGTTCCGTTCGGGTAATCTCCCAGCCGGTGCAATGATTTGGGGGCATGAAAAATAGTTTGCCCGTGGCTGGCGATAAAATCGATGGCTTCATAATTATACCCCCACTCCTGCAAGGCTTCGTTAATTAATTGGGCATGTGTATTGGCAATGTGCTCGTTCATGAGACACACCAACTGCAAATCGACCTCGTTTTTAGAGAAAACAGCTTTAATCTTCGCCCTGAAATCATCGGTATAATCGCCTGTTTTAAATTCCAGAACTTTTATATCGGTTTCGGGTCCGCTATGCTTAACCGAACAGAGCGCAATATCCAGCCCGTCCATAGAGGTGCCACTCATTAGTCCTATAATTAAACGCTCGGTTTTAGCTGCTTTTTCGTACAACTTTTGGATCTGTGTGTTCATATTGATTTTTACTTAAAAACGAACAAACGTTTGTCTGCACCATTAACTCAATTTTATAAAAATACTTGCAATAAAAGTAAATATCCTGTGTTAATAATTGGGCATAACTCTCTATATTTACTGCTCCGTACATTAAAATCCATATAAAAAAAATGGCTAGATTAAATTTACTGGAGGAGACACGTTTCGAGAAACTACCCGTTAGCGTGTTCGAAAATCCAAAAATTGCTTCCATTAATGTAGCAAACCGCATCGCGGAACTCATTAAATCAAAGCAAGCAAACAACGCACCTGCAGTACTGGGCTTAGCAACAGGTGTTACTCCAATTGCAGTATATGCCGAACTGGTTAGACTGCACAAAGAAGAAGGTTTAAGTTTCAAAAACGTAATTACGTTCAACCTGGATGAGTATTATCCAATGGCGCCAACTGCGGCACAGAGCTACGTTACTTTTATGAACGAGAATCTTTTCGATCATATCGACATCGATAAAAAGAATGTTCACATTCCTGACGGAACACTTGCACTTGAAGACATTCCGGCGTTTTGTTTAGATTACGAAAAGAAAATTGGTGATTTAGGCGGTCTTGATATCCAGATTCTGGGTATTGGTCGTACCGGTCACATCGGGTTCAACGAGCCGGGCTCTGCACCAAACTCAGGAACACGTTTAGTTACCCTTGATGACCTTACCCGCCGTGATGCTGCACGCGATTTCGGTGGTAAAAGCTTTGTACCAACTAAGGCGATTACCATGGGTATTGGTACCATTTTCAAAGCAAGGGAAATTATATTAATGGCCTGGAGCCGTAAAAAAGCTTCGATCATTAAAAAAGCAGTAGAAGGAGAAATTTCTGGCGATGTACCAGCTACATTCCTTCAGTTGTCGGATCATGTTGAATTCATTCTTGATGCTCCGGCAGCTTCAGATTTAACACGTTTTGATACACCATGGTTGGTAAAAGATTGTATCTGGACCGATGCTTTAATCCGTAAGGCAGTAATCTGGTTGGCCAATACTTTAAACAAGCCGATCTTAAAATTAACTGAAGACGATTACAACAACAATGGTATGGCACAACTGGCTACCGAAAAAGGCCCGGTGTACAATATCAATATTCATATCTTTAACAAATTACAACACACCATTACAGGCTGGCCAGGTGGTAAACCAAATGCCGACGATTCTCAGCGCCCGGAAAGAGCCGAACCAGCGAAGAAAAGAGTAATTATCTTTTCGCCACACCCTGATGATGATGTGATTTCGATGGGTGGTACTTTTATCCGCCTGGTTGATCAGAAACACGATGTGCACGTGGCTTACCAAACTTCCGGAAACACAGCAGTTTGGGATGATGATGCGCTTCGCTTTGTAGAGTTCAATGTAGATTTTACAGAGAAAATGGGTATGGATAATTCGCATTTAAAGGAACTTTACAACAACATGAGAACCTTTATTGAGCAGAAAAAACCAAACCAGGTAGATACACCGGAGATCCAAACTGTTAAAGGCTTGATCAGAAAAGGAGAAGCCATTGCAGGAGCGAGATATTGTGGTTTAGAAGATGATCACATTCACTTTCAGGCACTTCCTTTCTACGAAAGTGGCAAAGTGCAGAAAAACCCGGTAACCGATGCCGACATCGAGTTAACCATCGAACTTTTGCAAAAAGTTAAACCTCACCAGGTTTACGCTGCCGGCGATTTCGAAGATCCACATGGTACGCACATTGTTTGTTTCAATATTATTCTTGCAGCGTTAAAACGCCTGCGTAAAACTGAGGCCTGGGCTCAGGATTGCTGGTTATGGATGTACCGTGGCGCATGGCACGAATTCGAAACACACGAAATCGAAATGGCTGTACCAATTTCTCCTCAAGAACTGGAGCGCAAAAAATACGCAATTTTCAAGCACCAGAGCCAAAAAGACAGAGCTGTTTTCCCTGGCGATGATTCAAGAGAATTCTGGCAACGTGCTGAAGACCGTAACCGCGAAACAGCTAAGGCTTACGATGATTTAGGTCTTGCAGAATACGAAGCCATGGAAGCTTTTGTACGCTGGAAATTTGAAGATTAGTTTTAGTTAATCGATATCAATCCTGCTTTGTTTATTCAAAGCAGGATTTTTTTTCTCTTCCTCCGAAGTCTGAATGGCCAGGAGATCCGCCACCCGCTAAACTTCGTAAGCAAGTTATTTCTCATTGTAAAAACAATACTATAAATTAGTTTTATCAAACCAACTAACCATGACCGAAACTAAACAAAGATTGCTTTCACTGGATTTTTTTAGGGGATTAACGGTAGCCGCAATGATATTAGTGAACAATCCGGGTAGTTGGGGGCATATTTATGCTCCATTAGAACATGCTGAATGGAACGGATGCACACCAACCGACTTAATCTTTCCATTTTTTCTGTGGATTGTAGGCGTATCTATTGCTTTTGCCATGAGCAGCAGCAAAGCTGATCCGGCTACACATCAAAAAACCATCATTAAAGCGATTAAACGAGGTGTCACCTTGTACCTCTTAGGATTCTTTTTAGCCATTTTCGGGAAAATTATCAGCGCAATCACTACCGAAAGTACAATCCTAGAAGCTTTCCAAACGGTTAGGTTATTGGGTGTATTACAAAGAATAGGTATCGTTTTTATCATTAGCAGCATCATCTTCCTTAAAGCTTCGGAAAAAACAATATTTAAAACATTAATCGTAATACTGGCGGTTTACTGGGCCTTAATGAATTTTATCCCCGTACCTGGTGTAGGCTATCCGAATCTGGAGAAAGAAACCAATTTAGCGGCCTGGATTGACAGGGGTATTTTAACTGAAGCACACACCTGGGCCTCGTCGAAAACATGGGACCCCGAAGGGATTTTAAGCACATTACCTGCCGTTGGCACTTGCTTATTTGGTATTTTGGTTGGTATTTGGATGCGCCGAAAAGATGTAGATAATGCCACAAAAGTAGCCTGGCTTTTTACCGCAGGCATTGCCGCCGTTGTATTGGGTCTCCTTTGGGATTTACAGTTCCCGATTAATAAAGCACTTTGGACAAGCTCATATGTACTTTACGCAGGTGGGTTGGCAAGCATTGGCCTCGCGCTATGTTACTGGATTATTGATGTACAGGGCTACAGGAAATTTACAACCCCATTTGTGGTATATGGCGTTAACGCCATCACTGTTTTCTTTTTGGCAGGTTTAATGCCCCGGGTGTTAAACCTCATTCAGGTTACCAAACCTGACGGAACAAAAACCGGATTGTTGGTCAGGTTTTATGAAACCTGTTACACCCCATTTTTTAGTCCAATAAATGCCTCACTGGTTTGGGCCGTTACCTATGTACTGGGTTTCTATGTATTATTATATTTCATGTACAAAAAGAACATTATTATTAAGGTTTAGTACATTTATACACTATTATTAAATCGACCTCTAACTCAAAAATTGAAAAAGAAAACCACTATATACGACATTGCAAAAGAGCTGAATGTTACGGTATCTACCGTTTCGCGAGCATTAAGTGGCTTTCCGGCCATAAGCGATACCACAAGAAAAGCAGTGGTAGATATGGCGAAGAAATTAAATTACAGCCCAAACAAGCTGGCCTCTGCATTAAAATCGGGCAAAACACATATTATTGGCGTAATTGTTCCCAGCGTGCAGGCTCATTTTTTTGCATCCATTATCCACTGTATAGAAGATGGTTTAAAAGATAGTGGATACCGCGTAATTATCTATCAGTCTAACGAATCGGTAGAGAACGAAATAAATGGTGTAAAAACTTTATTAGAGGCACAGGTTGATGGAATTATGGCTTCTCTATCGCTGGAAACGCAAGATGTAAGTCACTTTGCCGAAATTGTTAAGCAAAATAAGCCTTTAATTTTATTCGACCGGGTAAACGCAGATTTAAAGGTACCTACCATTACCCTCGATGACTTCAGGGCAGGATATATTGCCACGCAGCATTTAATTGATAGTGGCTATAAAAAAATTGCTTTTGTCACCACTATCCATCAGATTAAGATATTTAACGATCGCCTGGAAGGCTATAAGGCAGCACTTGCTGATAATGGCCTGCCTCTAATAGAAGAACACATTATTTTTGGTGGCTTATCCATTAAAGACGGCCGTTTTGGTGCCGGGAAACTGATGCGCAGCCGAAACAAACCCGATGCTATTATTGCCGGAGACGACTTTACCGCTGTGGGTGTAATTAAAAAACTTAAAGAAATTGATGAAACACCTCCCGAAATCGGGGTTATCGGTTTTGCCAACGAAGCCTTTTCGGCCTACATTACCCCTAATTTATCTACCATCGATCAACATGCACCTCAAATCGGTAAGGCATGTGCTAAGATGTTCCTGAAAATGATTAACCAGCAAAATCCTTACAGCAACATGGAGCATATCGTACTCGACCCCACAGTTGTAGAAAGAGAATCGACCAATAAAAGGGCGCTTTAGCCCTTTATTCTTTGGCCAGCGGCACTTCTACCCCTACCGGACCACTAGGTTCACTTTCATTTTTTAAGCGGTCTAAAGCCGTTACCAGATAGCTATAGCGCTTTCCGCTCTCTATACCGGTATCAATAAATGAAAGATAATCTTCAAAACTTATTTTGATGATGTTTTTAGGATCGAGTATCGAAATTTTCTCGCCCTCACTAAAGCGGTAAACTACAAAACCCGAAGCGGTTTCACCATCTTTAGCTTTCAACGGAAGTTGCCATTTCAGGTGCACACCATCTTTCATGGCATCGGCAGTTAGGGCCTGTGGTTCGTTTGGCGGTACTTCATCCAGCCAGGGCATTTGAGGAGGTAAAGCCGGATATTTATAAAAATCATTCTTTAACGAATCGCCTACCGCCTTTGCTACGGTACTCAAAGATTTTGAGCTAAAGAACACGCTTCCCTGAATCCGGTTGTTATCTCTTAAATACCTGATCTGATTCGGAATTTCGCTCATGTTTCTCCATGCAGCCTCTGCCCTCGAGTTTACCAGATAAGCCCCCTGGCCAATATAAACGTGCCTGCCATAAGTATTGTTGCTCCACCAATCAACCAAAACACCATATGGCGCAACCCTTCTGGTAAATGTAAAATAAATCTGCGGGTTAATATAATCTATCCATCCTTCCCTTACCCATTTACGGCTATCGGCAAAAAGCTCGGCGTAGTTAGATAAGCCACTTGTAGCCGAACCTTCAGGGTCTTCATTTTTATTTTTCCAGATCCCGAAGGGACTGATCCCGAATTTTACCCATTTTTTGTAGTGGTGAATACTATCGTCTAATTGTTTAATCAACAAATCAACGTTATTGCGCCTCCAGTCTTTAATGTCTGAGAAATTATTGGGGTATTTGTAAAAAGTATTGCCATCGTTAATGGTTTGGCCTTCTACTTTGTAAGGATAAAAATAATCGTCGAAATGAATGCCGTCTATATCATATCCTTTTACTACATCCAGAATAACCTGCACAATGTATTCCCTAACCTCAGGAATCCCCGGATCGAACTGCTTTTTACCACCATAGGTGAAAAACCAATCAGGATGTTTACGATAAGCATGGTTCTCGCTCAATACAGCATTACTGCTCATACTGGCCCGGTATGGGTTAAACCAGGCATGTAATTCCATTCCCCTAAAATGTGCCTCTTTAATGGCAAAAGCAAGCGGATCGTAACCTGCTGCAGGTGCCAGACCTTGTTTACCCATTAGCCACTGGCTCCATGGTTCTCTCGATTTGGCGTAAAAAGCATCGGCCGCAGGCCTTACCTGCAAAACAATGGCATTCATGCCCTGACTTTTATGGCGCTCGAGAATACCAATAAGCTCCTGTTTTTGCTGATCTACACTTAGTCCGGGTTTGGAAGGCCAGTCGATATTCGTAACAGTTGCCACCCATACTCCCCTAAACTCCCTTTTTGGTGCAATTTTTGATAAAGGTTGTGCATTTAATATATAAGGTAATACAGTTAAGGATAAAAGTGCGTATAGGAAGTTTTTAAGCATTATTTCTGTCTTATTTTTTTATTCAGGTTGTGTGTTTGTGTTAATTTGAGTACAAATGAACATTAGCAAGTAAACGATTTTTTTTAAAAACTCTTATAAGTTTATTAAAAATTTTAATTTGCGCCTCCTAAAATTAATTGTGTACCCCCATTTACCTATGGAGAACAAAAGTATATTAATTTAAAGAAGATACAGCGTTATTAAAAATGGAATCACAAAAAGTCAATAAAGGTGATAGGAACAAAATTTACTTTCTGGTAATTGTTATAGCGGCTTTAATAGGTACAAATGCTTATTTGTTTCTTAAAGACCGAAAGCAGAGCGAGAGGTTTGTGACCGTAAGCACGGAGAAAGATAAACTGCGGCTCGAGGTCGAAAAAATTGAAGTTGAGCTGGACAAGGTTAATGCGCTTAATTTAGATTTAAACGAAAAGCTGGTTGAAGAACAGAAAGAAGCACGCCAGAAGATCGATGCGCTTAAGCTGGCCTTGCAAAAAAACCAGATTACTCAGGTTGAACTGGATAAGGCAAATGCCCAGATTAATGAGCTAAAAACCTTTGTTAAGAATTATAGCGACCAGATTATCCAGCTGCAGAAAGACAATATCTTTTTAAAAAACAGCCGAGATAGCCTCGAAAACACCTTGCGAAGCATTAGTAACAAGGCATCGAACCTAGAAAGTGAAAACAGCAACCTCAATGCCAAAGTGAAAACGGCAGCAGTATTAAAACTTCAATCGGCCGAAATTGTAGCTTTCAGAACTAAATCGAGCGGAAAAAAAGTAGAGGTAACCAGATCATCTACTGCTGAAAAGCTAAGTGTTCGTTTCACCATTATCCCAAACCAACTGGCAGAAAAAGGCCATCATAACATTTACCTGAGGGTATTCGATCCGGCAGGAAACCTGCTGGCTGATGAAGGTAACCACTTTGAAGCCGACGGACAGGATATGCAGTACAGCCATTCTATTTTTATCAATTACAATAACGATGACAGTACTTATGTTATCGACTGGGCGAACCCAAAGCCCTTTATTAAAGGTATTTATACCGTAATCTTATATGCCGATGGTAACACCATGGGTAAAGCCCAGGTAGAACTGCGGTAAAATTACATTAACGCTTCTTCCCGACAATTACTTAAGCCAAAGGGAAATTTAAATAAAACGTGGTTCCAAGGCCGCTTACTGAAGTAAATTTAACGGTACCGCCTGCGTTTTCTACAGCTTGTTTAACAAAAGCCAGCCCCAGGCCTGTACCCGATGATTTGGTAGTAAAATTGGGCACGAAGATTTTATCCTGCAAAGATGGCGGAATACCTTTTCCGTTATCCTTAATTTCGATATAAGCGTTTTTCGCATCCATGTAAACAATGATGGTTATGCAGCACAAAGTATCTTCATCAATGGCTTCGATTGCATTTTTGAGCAGATTATTAAAGGTACGCAACAGCTGATCGTGATCGGCCATGATTTCGATGTCCTTATCACTTTTGTTTAGCACATCAATGGTTACATTATCGGTACTTTTAAATACTTCTCGGGCCTGTTCAATAATGGGCAATAATAAAAGCCGCTCCAACTTGGTGTCGGGCATTTTAGCGAAATTAGAGAACTCAGAAGCGATTTTAGAAAGGCTATCAATCTGTTCGATAAACGATTTGCTGAATTTATTAAACTTCAGTTCAAAGTTCGGGTCTTTTTCTTTCCACGATTTTTCCAGTAACTGAACACCCAATTTGAGTGGAGTTAAGGGATTTTTAATTTCGTGCGCAACCTGCTTAGCCATTTCGCGCCAGGCGCTCTCGCGCTCTGAGCGGGCCAGCTTAAGGGCACTATCTTCTAATGCCGCAATCATGTTGTTGTATTCTTTAATTAACGAACCAATTTCATCGTGCCTGCGCCACACAATAGGCTCGTTACGCTGTCCTATTTTTGTCCGGCTGATACTCTCCTGAATAAACGTTAAAGGACTGGTAATCTGGTTAGCAAGAAAGATAGCCAATACCCCAATCGCAACGAAAACCAGTGCGTAAATATTGATCAGGTTACTGACAAAAAGGGCTATTTTATCGCTATATTCTTCTTCGTTCGAATAATTGGGCAGGCTTAGATAGGCGATTGTTTTATTTTGGGAATTACGTACAGGTGCATAGGCCGCAGCGTAGGTTAAACTTCCAATTTTCTCCTCAAGGTTAATAAACTCCGAGCGGTGCAGTCCATTTAAAGATATAAAGGCCAATGGCCCCATTTTCCGGCCAATAATTTTATAGCTATAAAGTTTCGGATAGGTGGTCATCATCAGGTTACCGTTCAAATCATACAAATTCAGGTCGGCATTGTTAATGTCGGCAAAGTTGTTAAAATCTGCTGCAGCGCTTTCATCGTTCGAAATCATACCGTTGTTAAAAACCTGCTTTTCGAAATTCTGCTGCACCTTCCTGATCTTATCTTTCAATATCGCATCCTGCTGCCCCCGGTATTCTTTATCCATATAGTAATAGGTTACCCAACCTACAATAACTAAAGTGGCCACAACCGATAGTACAATTACGACCTGAATACGTGTTTTATATAAGATTTTATTGGCATTGATCATTAACGACCGGTTAATACTGAACCAGCCAACTTTGTCGTCATCCAGGTTCTTAATCAGCCATATTAACCCGTAAAGCAGTAATGAGAAGATGATAAACACCAGGAAAAAGAAAGATAAAGCGGCTAAACGCTCCACATAATCTACCTTTGCCTTACTAATGACAACCATTTTACTTGCCGATGGCTTATAAATTAAATGGCTATAATGCAAACTATCGTCGCTAAGGGTAATAAAGTCATCCTTTTTACCTTTAAATAAACTGCCATCTAAAGGGAAAGTATAATTACCAGATTGGTTAAGCAATTTGTTATTGCTGTAGAAAGCAATAGAATAACCTCTGAAATCTTCGTCCTTTGCCTGTTTTTGATCTCCCAAAAGATCGGGCAGCCTGTTATTGTAATTGTAGGGTTTAGAGCGCAGCTCGATAATCAGCGTACCCAATAAATTACCATTATCAACCACCGAAATAATCCCGAAGTAATCCTGATAGCCAAAAGTATTGTTTACCTGATAGAAAAAGTTAGAACCATCAATTTTTACCGAACCCGCTTCAACCAGATTTTTATATTTATCAATTGGCGGGCTATCGGCATTACCCATTGCCGTACCTAACCTGTCGTATGGATAAATCTGCGAATCGTAGCGGCTTAGATAGCCATCGAGATAATCTTTAAGGTGGTTTTTAAGCACCGCGTAATTGGCTGTTTTATTTTGATTAAAGTACCGGGCTAAAAAGTCATCTTTAGCAATTTCATTGCCCAGCGATCCGAGTGCAATAATGGCATTCAAATCCTCCGACGATTGTATTTTACGCGCCATTGGTTCGCGCAAGTTCCTTTCCTTAATATCTTTAAAGCGGGTGTATTTGATAGAAGTATTAAAGGCCAGGCAGAAAAAAACAATGGCAAACATGCCAATCGAAAAATTACGCTCCTTTAAGTAAACAGCCCTAGCAACAATAAATAAAACGAGGGCAAAAACAATGAAAAAAGCATTAAAATCGAAAAACAGCTTATAAACAAATACTCCGGTAAACCCGATCAGGAAAATAATAATCCGCTCTTTGTTGGTTACGTTTAGCTGGCTGCTAACCGTCGCCGAAATTACAGTAATAAGGTAAATCTGGAACCAGGCCAGGCACAAAATCACAATCCCCACCCAACTGGTACCGCTAAGTTTTAAGATGTTTACGATATCAAAATTGATTCGGGAGTTAAAAATCAGCCCGAAGAAAATATCGTCGGTATCCCAAACAATCTTACCGATGAAAACCATTAAGGCAGCCTGGATAAACAAACCGACAACTTTATTGCGTTTAATCCAGCCCGGAAACTGATACTGTGCCTTGTGGTTGTACATAAACAACAGCAACCAGGTAATGGCAATTACATTGAGCAGAAAATCGCCAAGCGAAGGCATTAAAAAGCTATCGGCATATATTTTAGGATCGAAAAGATCTAAGGTAAAACGATGGTTAAACCAGCCGAAATACAAATCTGTTAATCGAAAGGCCAGAAAGAAAAAGAGCAGTAAAAAAGTGCCCCATGCAATATGCCCGCGCCTTGCAATAAACGAGGATAGGGAGTTAAAAAACATGCAGATACACAACATCCCCGCCACAAAAAGCCAAAGCTGGATGCCCGAATAATAGGTATCGGTATAGCCGGGTTTAACTTTTAGCCCGAATAAAAATTTATTATCGAGGCTTTTTATGGTGTAAACATCCTTATCGGTAAAAGATGCAAAGGTTAAAATCTTGGTATTGGATAACAGCGGATCGATATCGTTTTTAAAATACTGTGTTTCTTTAAAAGGATATTGAGACTGAATGGAGATGAGAAAAATAAAGCTAAAATTGCCCTGTATACTTTTAATTACTTCATACCATCCGTTTGAAAAGAACAGAACCGAACTGCCCTCTTTGATGGCGCTGGGGTCTATTTCTGAAACTTTATAGGTGCTCCAGAATTTAAGCTCGTTATTCTGATAGGTAAATAAGTTTATGCCGTTCTGCCTGCGGTACGATTCGATAAAATCTGTAGCATACTGAGGGTTTAAATGAAATTGTTTGGCTTTGGCTACCTCTTTCTTATTGGCTAAAAAATTTTCAACGGCTCTTTCTTTGGCCAAAAGGTTTTGCTGTATCTCGTTGGCATCATGATCGAGCAGTTCACTTTTGGTAGTAAAACGGCTTAAAGAAATGGAAGTTGCAATAAGGCAACAGCCTAAAACAAGCAATAGAAATCTTATTTTTACACCAAAGCTTATTTTCATCTACGGATAAAGATATTAAATATTGGTAAAAAACAACGCCATAAACTTTGGTTTATGGCGTCGGTATTATGTTTTAAGGAAATAAAAATTAAGCAATTGCAGCACTGCTGGTTTGCACTTCGCGGCTTACTTTTTTAACCAATCCCTGCAACACATTGCCCGGACCAACCTCAACAAATTCGGTTGCACCATCGGCAAGCATGTTCCCAACTGTTTGAGTCCAACGTACAGCACCGGTTAATTGTTTAATTAAATTTGCTTTAATTTCAGTTGGATCGGTATATGGCTTAGCATCAACATTTTGATATACCGGACAAACTGGTGCAGCAATATTAGTAGCTTCAATAGCAGCCTGTAGTTCAATTTTTGCCGGCTCCATTAACGGCGAGTGGAAAGCTCCACCTACGTTTAATTTTAAAGCTCTTTTTGCTCCGGCTTCAGTTAATTTAGCACAAGCCAAATCAATACCTTCAATGCTGCCCGAAATTACCAGCTGCCCCGGGCAGTTGTAATTTGCCGGTACAACAACGGCATCAATATCAGCACAAATTTGCTCTACAACCTCATCAGCCAGGCCTAAAATAGCCGCCATAGTAGAAGGTTGTGCTTCGCAGGCTTTCTGCATAGCATTAGCACGTGCAATAACCAGTTTTAAGCCATCTTCGAAACTTAGTGCATTTGCCGCAACTAAAGCCGAAAATTCGCCTAAAGAGTGACCAGCAACCATATCGGGTTTAAAATCGGCACCTAAAACTTTAGCCAAAATAACCGAATGCAAAAAAATTGCAGGTTGCGTTACCTTGGTTTGTTTAAGTTCCTCGTCGGTTCCGCCAAACATAATGTCGCTAATGCGGAAACCAATAATTTCGTTCGCTTTTTCAAATAATGCTGCAGCTTCAGGGTTTTCGTAAAGGTCTTTACCCATGCCTACAAACTGTGCTCCCTGTCCGGGAAAAATATATGCTTTCATATTGTTAGTTTAGCGTATCACGAAGCATTTAGCGTTTCTACGCTAAATGCTTCGTGATACTTTCTACTTGTTATCCTAAATTAATCTAAACTTGCTGTAATTAACCTCAAAAACTCAGCCCTTGTTTTATCGTTACTTAAAAAAGTACCGGTAAAGGCCGATGTAGTGGTTACTGAATTCTGCTTTTGTACGCCGCGCATAGCCATACACAAGTGCCTGCACTCCATTACTACTGCAACCCCCATTGGGCTTAAGGTATTTTGGATACAATCCCTGATTTCGTTGGTTAAACGCTCCTGTACCTGTAGACGGCGTGCGAAAGCATCAACCACACGGGGAATTTTGCTTAAGCCAACAATATGTCCGTTAGGGATATAGGCAATATGCGCTTTTCCAAAAAACGGCAGCATGTGGTGTTCGCACATCGAATATACTTCAATATCTTTTACTACAACCATTTGGCTGTAATCCTCTTCGAACATTGCCGATTTTAAAATCTCATCGGGTTTTAAGTCGTAGCCGTGTGTTAAATATTGTAAGGCTTTTGCCACACGCTCTGGGGTTTTCAATAAACCTTCGCGCTCAGGGTTTTCGCCTAAATGACCCAGAATATCTTTATAATGTGTAGCTACAGCTTCTATTTTATCATCGTTATAACGGTCTATTTTTACATAACCATCTATCGATTCGCCTTTTAATACGTCTTTATCGCTCATTAATGTAGGTTTTTAGCCAAAGTATTCAACATAATTGTTTTCAGTTTCGTAGATTTTTACGCAATGTAAAATTGCACCGCTTTCTGCAATTGGTGCCCACAACTGTTTCCAGATTTCGATTGCCAGATTTTCGGTTGAGGCCAGTTTGCCTTTCATAAAATCGACATCAAGGTTTAAGTTCTTATGATCTACCTTATCTACAACATAATTATTCATTACATCTTTTAACCATTTCAGGTCAACAAGGAAACCCGTTTCGGGATTAACTTCGCCTTTAACGGTAACGTATAACCAATAGTTATGGCCGTGCCAGTTTGGATTGGCGCACTTGCCATAAACCTCACTATTTTTATCATCATCCCAATCGGTTCGGGCCAGCTTATGCGCTGCGTTAAATGATGCTTTTCTCGTTATGTAAATCATTACTATAAAATAAACCGCAAATATACTGATAAAGCATTAAGCCTAAACACCAAAGCTTAAAGAAACCAAAGTTTATCGAAACAAAGCCTTAAATTTACACTATGAAAACTTTAGTTGTTGCAGCCACAAAGGCCGAACTTTCTTACTTTTATCAGCATTTTAATTTACCGGAAGGCGATTTTGTAGAAAGCAAAAATTTTGATTTGCTGATTACCGGAGTGGGTATGGTGGCAACAGCTTTCGCATTGGGCAGGCACCTATCGCACAAATATACCCTGGTGATAAATTTCGGTATAGCAGGTTGTTTTAACCGCAATATTGAGTTGGGAACGGTATTGAATATTACTGAAGATACCTTTGCCGAATTGGGTGCCGAAAGTGGCGACGATTTTTTAACCATTACCGATCTGGGCTTTGGCGATAACCATTACACTTCGCGCGGCCAGCATAAAATAGATTTGCCCCAGGCTAAAGGCATTACCATGAATTGTGTTACGGGAAGTGAAAAAAGCATTAAACATTTGGTAGAACGCTTAAGTCCCACAACCGAAAGCATGGAAGGTGCAGCCGTTTTTTATGCCTGCAAACAGCTCCATATCGATTGCCTGCAAATCAGAAGCATATCCAATTATGTTGAACCACGCAATAAAGACAACTGGAAAATAGGACTTTCTATTAAAAACCTGAACGACTGGGCCATTGCTTTTATTGGAGAAATGAACTGAGCATGACGGATTAGTTTACCACAGTAGTTAATTTTGATTTATGAAACTTACCCTTGGCTTTTCGCCCTGCCCTAACGATACTTTTATTTTCGACGCTTTAATTCACCATAAAATTGACACCGAAGGTTTAGAATTTGAGGTTTATTACGATGATGTGGAAACGCTGAACCAGAAAGCACTAAAGGGCGAATTAAATATCACCAAATTAAGTTTTCATGCTTTTGCATATGTGGCCAATCAATATGCCTTACTCGATGCCGGCAGCGCTCTGGGCTTCGGCGTTGGCCCGCTGTTGATCAGTAAAAACCATTTTCAAGGCGAAAATGATCCGGCACTCCGTAATCCTGATGCAGGGCTTAAAGTAGGTATACCGGGCAAATATACTACTGCAAATTTCCTGCTGGGCATTGCCTACCCCGAGTTACAGAACAAACAGGAGCTGGTATTTTCTGAAATCGAATCGGCCTTGCTCGAAGAAAAGATTGATTTAGGCTTGATTATACACGAAAACAGGTTTACTTATCAGGACAAGGGTCTGAACAAAATTATAGATCTTGGTGATTACTGGGAAAAACTAACGGGCTGTGCCATTCCTTTAGGCGGTATTGTAATTAACCGTAACCTCGATCGCGAGGTACAATTAAAAGTAAACCGCTTAATCAGGCAATCGGTAGAATATGCCTTTGCACATCCAAAATCGAGTATCGATTTTATTCGTGAGCATGCCCAGGCCATGGAAGAAAGCGTAATGTACAAACACATTGAACTTTATGTAAACAAATACAGCATTAACCTGGGCGAAGAAGGCCGTAAAGCGGTTGATACTTTGTTTAAACTGGCTCAGGAAAGAGGAATTATTCCGGCCATTGAGAAAAACTTATACTTATAGGTTAAACGTTGGAAAGTTGAAACGTTCTAATATTCAACTTTCCAGCGTTACAACATTTCAAATGTTTCCTAATTCACCAATAACTTATAACCTTTTCCGTGTACATTAATAATTTCTACAGCCGGATCGGCGCGCAGATATTTCCGCAGTTTGCTTAAAAACACATCCATACTGCGACCATTAAAGTAATTGTCGTCATGCCAGATACTCAATAAAGCCTCTTCACGGGTTAACACGGTATTCTTTTTCAGGCACAACAAACGCAACAACTCTGCTTCTTTGGTAGAAAGTTTTTGCTGAAGATCGTTACTGGTAATAATCTGTGTGGTATAATCGAAATGATACTGGCCAATAGAAAACTGTGTTTCTGCCGATTCATCAGCACTATCGGTTTTATTGGCTACACGTTTAAACATGGCGTTTATGCGCAACAAAAGCTCTTCAATACGGAAAGGTTTGGTAATGTAATCATCGCCTCCCAAATCGTATGCTGCTGCCTTATCTTCCAGCATGGTCTTAGCAGTTGCAAAAATAATAGGCACATGCGCATTGGCCTTTCTAATATCTTTACCTAAGGTGAAGCCATCCTTCTTGGGCATCATTACATCTAAAATGCATAAATCGAAGCTTTGCTTGCCAAAAGCCCGCAGCCCTTCTTCACCGTCAGTGCATAGCACTACATCAAATTTACCCTTTAGCTGTAAATAGTCCTGCAATAATAAACCTAAGTTTGGATCGTCTTCTACCAGAAGTATTTTCTTCATTTTCTTAATTTTATTCACATATGTAGCGTTACCTACACTGAAAGTTTGATTCGAAATCTGCATAACGGTTTAATTTATACGTAACTTTAAATTAATACGCTACTATATTAAGTAAATTAAACCTGTTCTATTTTAATGTATCGATAAAGCAAGCTTTTGTACCGATGGTTAACAGCTTTATAAAGGTAACGATATTTCGAATGTAGTTCCTTTATCTTTTTCGCTACTTACTTTAACGGTTCCGTTTAATTTTTTAATGATATCCTGAACGTAATTCAGCCCCAGGCCAAAGCCTTTAACATCGTGTAGGTTACCCGTAGGCACCCTGTAAAACTGATCGAAAATGCGTTTAGCCTGTTCTTTAGTCATGCCTATACCCTTATCTGCAATTTCGATAATTAAATGCTTGCCGGTATTGCGCGTGCTAATGGTTATATCAGGCGTATCAGTACTGTATTTATTGGCATTATCGATCAGGTTATAAATTACATTCGATAAATGCAGCTCATCGCCAAAAACAGTGGCATTTTCGGCATTGGTATTTACGGTTATTACTGCATTTCTTTTTTGCAGCTGCAATTCCATACTATCCAGAACAATCATAATCAGATCGTTCATATCCACCTCGGTATTTTCCATATTAAGTTCGCCTTTTTCCAGCCTGGCAATACTTAAAACCCGCTCAATATGGCTACCCAGCCTAACATTCTCATCGTATATAATACCTGCCAGCCTTTTTAGCCTCGCTTTATCTTCGGTTACCTCGGGGTCTCTTAAAGCCTCGCTGGCAATCATAATGGTGGCCACAGGCGTTTTAAACTCGTGGGTCATGTTGTTGATGAAATCTGTTTTCATCTCCGAAATTTTCTTTTGCTTTAGAATGGCATACAGCGTATAAGAAAAGATAAAAACCAGCACCAGCAGCAAGCCAACTGATGAAGCCAGGGTTGCACTTAAATTAGAAACAATGGCCGAGTTTTTATCAGGGAAGCTCACAAAGAGCATTCCCGGATCACGAAAAATATCGTTTCCGAAAAGTGGTATTTTGTAGGTATTTCCGGGTAAAAACTCTCCTTTTACGTTCGAAGCCGTCATAAAGATCGTCGAGTCTTTTTTGGCCAGCGAAACACGGTATGAAGGTGCAAGGGTAATGTTATTGGCCAAAAGCTCTGCCCGCAAAATACTGCCTAACGAATCGAAATTAATGCGTTTATAAATGGGAACATTGGTTTCCTGCAATTCTTTCGATACATCTTCAACCATGCTTAAGCGGTTGTAAGAGAAGGTGTCTTTGCCTAAGGCTGCAATTTTCAGTTCGAGCTTTTTCTTGGCGATTTCATCATCACGCTTAAATTTTTTATCTAAATCAGTCGGGATTTTGGGCACATTGGCAAAACCCGGACTACCATCCCTCGGATCGAAAACCAGATACCGTAAAGTATCGGGCAAATTTTGTAAGCTTTTAAACTCGAATGCTTTGGGTGGAGCAGAAAAAGGCTTGCTGCGCATGCTATAGCCCTTTAATATCAAACTTTTGATATCAATAAACGCATCCATCTGCAAATCGAGCTTATCGCCGTTTTTGGATGTTAAGGAGGTATATTCCCTTTCCGAAATTACATTGGGCGCACGGTATGATACCCTGATAATACTATCCTGTTGGTTGAGGTAAGCTTCAATCTGGTTTTCTCTTTCTGCCTGACGCAGTTCTGCTTCCTGCACATATTGCTGCCGCAGGTCTTTAATATCAAGGGTGCGTTGCCTCGAATCTTGAATTTGCTTAAGCTTATTTTCGGCATCTTTCCGGTTAAGGTGATCGGCAACGTTTCTCCGCTGAATTTTATTCACCACGGTAGAAAGTGTTTGGTTTACCTGTTCGTCAAAAAGCTGGGATTTTAGTTTATAGGACTCCCGGATGTAATACAATTGCATTACAAACACACCGAGCAGCGCCACTGTCATTAAAACAGTAATTAACCAAAAACTTCTTTTCTTCATGAATAAGTTTCGTAACCTGGAATAAAAAACCGAAAATGAGTTATTAAAAACCCTTCAGTTTATCAAAAATACTTATTAACAGCGCCAAATGCGTGTTTTTAACATATTTTAACAGCAGGGTTAAAAAAAAATGCCGGGGCATAGGCCCCGGCATTGGTTCAAAATTGTTTGCTTAAAAAAGATTCTTTATTTAGAAAGGCAAATCATCATCCTCGCCTGGTGCATTACTTACATCAACCGGAGCTGCATAAGCTGGAGCGCCTGCTGCCGGAGCACCTGCAACTGCATTGATGCGCCAGATAACCAAACTGTTAAAATATGATGTTTTACCTGTTTTATCTGTCCATGGACGGCCACGTAAATTAAAGAAAACCTCTACCTCGTCGCCAGTTTTAAATGTATCTAATAATGCAGTTTTATCTTGTAAAGCCTCAAAACGGATATATTCTGGATATGTTGGATTTTCTGCGTATTCTACTATTAAATCACGTTTTTTAAACGTTTCACTTACTTGTTGTGTGGCACCTATTTCGTGTACTTTTCCTTTAATTTCCATACCTAATACTAATAATGTACTTATAAACATCAAATCTCTATAATTTTATTGATAACTTCGCATATATTATGATGCAAGTTTTCCACAATAAAAGCAAGGTAATTATTACCTGCAACAAGCGCCTTTCACCCTATTTACAAGAAGAAGTTAAGGCTTTAGGCTACACTATCGAAAGAGCTTTTCCAACAGGTGTTGAGCTCAATATTACCGTTACGGAGTGTATAAAGCTAAATTTGAACTTGCGTTGCGCCAGTCAGATCTTATATTCGATCAAAAATTTTAAGGCCGTTACGCCCGATGATTTATACAACGAAATTAAAGCCATTGAGTGGGAAGAACTGATCGATTTTGCCGGTTATTTCTCCGTTACTTCAAATGTGGATAACCCAAATATTACCACGCCTCTTTTTGCCAATCTGAAAGTAAAAGATGCCATTGTAGACCGACTGAAAGAGAAAAAAGGTATCCGCCCAAATTCCGGATCAGACGTAAACAAAGCGGTGGTGCATTTATACTGGAAAGATGCCGAAGCCAATGTTTTTATTGATACCTCGGGAGAAACCCTGGCCAAACACGGCTACCGTAAAATACCGGGCAAAGCACCAATGCTCGAAGCCCTGGCTTCGGGTGTAATTTATGCCACCAACTGGGATAAAAAATCGCCATTTATTAACCCCATGTGTGGTTCGGGTACTTTGGCCATCGAGGCAGCCCTGATTGCTACGAACCGTGCCCCCGGACTTTACCGCATGAATTATGCTTTTATGCACATTCTGGGTTATAACGAGGAAGTGTTTTTTGCAGAGCGCAGGTTATTAAAAGATCAGGTGATTAAAAATATCGATATCAAAATCGTAGCTTCCGATCTTTCAGAGGATGCTGTTGAAGTAACACGCAGAAATGCAAAAACAGCTGGCGTAGATACTTTAATCGAATTCGAAGTTTGCGATTTTGAGCTTACCCCAGTGCCCGAAGATGGTAAAGGAGCAGTGGTGTTTAACCCCGAATATGGCGAGCGTTTAGGTGTGCACAGTAAATTAGAACTTACCTATAAGCGCATGGGCGATTTCATGAAAACAAAATGTAAGGGCTATTCTGGTTATATTTTCACCGGAAATCCTGATCTTGCTAAAAAAATAGGCTTAAAAGCTGCTAAAAAAGTTGAATTTTATAATGGTAAATTAGACTGCAGGTTATTGGAATACGAATTGTATGATGGCTCGAAAAGGGCTCCAAAAACAGAAGACTAGTCTTTTTCCCTGAAAATTAATATATTACACGCTCTTACGTTCCATAACGTAACCAATTTTAAAGAATATGGAATTCGATGACATGGATCATATGCCCGAATGGGAGCATTTTAGCCGCTTTGGCCGGGATGATGAGGATGAAGAAAATCTATCGTCTGATGATGCCGAAAAAGTGAGGTTAAAAGTATCCAGGGCTAAGAACTTATATAACCAGGCCCGGGCAGTATATAAATATGCTGCCCTGTTCTGCGAAACTCTGGAAGGCGAAATGGCCGAAATGACCGCCAATTTAATTATGCAGAATGCGCTGATGCTTTGCCCTAAAATTGTGGGGGCCGAGGGGGCAGATATGTATATTTTACGCATGGAAAACGCTTCCATTATCAGAACCAACTGCCGCGAACTCGAAACACAGGTAAGGGCCGCAGATATGTTTGGGATCTGTACGCCCGAATACAAGGACATTGTTCTGGCCGAAATCGAAAAATTCCGCTTATTGTTTATCGAGTGGGTTAAATATTTCGAAAAAGACGAATTTGAAGACGATTGGGGTTTATATTAAACAAAACCACCTGTCCATTCAAATCTACTCTTTCACATCCCCTATCATCAGTCCCTCAATAATCTCAGTACCGCTATCTCATTAACACGACCTCGTCCCTACAACGCCTCAAACCACTCACCCAAAACCAAGCTACCTGATTATCAGCAACACAACAGCAACCAAAACTTTTTCAAAATCTAATTGTTGCTAATAATAAGTTGCCTCTCCACTTAACGTAATTCCTAATAGTGCTAAAAAATCACTTTTTAGAAAACTATTGGTTTATAACTTTCGTAAATGAGAAGAGAAACGTTAAAATTTAACACCTGTTTATGGAAAATACACTGGCATCAAAGACAAAGAATGTTGCAGGAAATATTAGAAAAATTAGAGAATACAGAGACTATACTCAGGATTACCTTGCAGCAAAACTCAAGATATCTCAAAACGCTTATAGTAAAATAGAACTTGGCTATAGTAAACTAACTATCGATCGCCTGTTCCAGATTGCTGCAATTTTAGAAGTAGAGGTACCGCACCTGTTAACGCTTAACCACAACGATCTCATCAAAATTATTGCTGATGATGAGCGCAGGGCCGCTGCAGTGGGTTAGCCATCCGCTGTTGATATCATTTATTTTTCCCGCCAGATAATTCCAATACCTTTGGAAAAATTTAGCACAATGCAGCAATCTATTGAGAAAACCATCGATTTTGTAAAAAAAACTTTAGCGAATGCAGAAGCAGGGCACGACTGGTTTCACATTGAAAGGGTTTTTGAAACCGCAAAAACCATCAATCAGCAAGAAAACGGTAACGAACTCGTTGTTGCTTTTGCAGCTTTGCTTCATGATATTGCCGACCCAAAGTTTAACCATGGTGACGAAGAATTAGGGCCTAACATCGCTGCATCTTTCCTCGAATCGATTGCTGTTGATCCCGAAATTATTAGCCATGTTAAACTGATTATCCAGAACATGTCGTTCAAAAACAGCTTTGATGCTGGCGGTTTTACCTCTAAGGAAATGCAGATTGTTCAGGATGCCGACCGTTTAGATGCTATTGGTGCCATAGGCATTGCCAGGGCTTTTACTTACGGTGGTTTTAAAAACAGGGTGCTTTACGATCCGGCTATCCCACCCGAAGAGCACCTCAGCAAAGAGAGTTACAAAAACACAACTGCGCCCACCATCAATCACTTTTACGAAAAACTACTGCTTTTAAAAGATCTGATGAATACCGAAACCGGTAAAGTTATGGCAACTGAAAGGCACAATTTTATGCTGCTTTATTTAGAACATTTTTATAAAGAGTGGTCGGGCAAGTAACCGCCTGCGACAAAATACCTAGAACTAAGTATTTCAAAGGCGTGCATCCCGGCTTAACTTTACAAAAATTCATGTCATGCACGTCTATAAACTAAAATATCACAAAAACAATGTGATGCTTATTGCTATGATTGGCTTTCCCCTGCTTTTCATTTCGTTAGTGATGTACTGCATTTTTGGTTTATTTACCTCACTCTCAGAAGGGATGATGTTAATGCTGGTTTCCCTATCCATAGTTTCGATGGCACTTATGCTCTTCTGGGTAACTAAAGCGCTTGTCTTTGTGCGCAGCGAGGTATTAATCGGTGATGATGGCATTGGCTTTAAATTAAAAAGTACTTCTTTACTATACCGCCGGACAGATTTTTTTTCGGGCTGGGAAAATGTTAGCCGCGTAACCGAAGTGTTCGATAGTAATAATGGCGGTTATTATTATCAGATCGAATTTAAGAACCCAAACTTTGTAGCTAATTTTAATCCAGTACACGATCTGGAAGCCGAAGCCGATCGCTTCTTTTCAGAACTGGAACATTATCAGGAAAATTACCACATCAGAAGTCAATTACAGCTGAATGGCAAATTACTGCCTTCAAACAGCTTTTAATTAATATTCCCGAACAGAATAGGATTATCGCCACTTAAAATACTAATATTTTTAGTTTTTAACTATCTTTGTTAGTATTAAAACATCTACCCTATGTCTGACCGGATTCGTGAAAAGCTGAATATTCTTGCTGACGCCGCTAAATATGATGTTTCTTGTTCATCAAGCGGCGGCACAAGAAAAAACGACAATAAAGGCCTTGGCAACAGCCATGTATCGGGCATTTGCCATACCTATACCGAAGATGGCAGGTGCGTATCCCTGCTAAAAATCCTGCTTACCAACCACTGCATCTACGATTGTTTGTTCTGTGTTTCGCGAAAAAGCAACGACATCAAGCGCGCGGCTTTTACCGTTGATGAAGTGGTAGACCTAACCATGAACTTTTACCGGCGTAATTATATTGAAGGATTGTTTTTAAGCTCAGGAATCTTTAAAAATGCCGATTTTACAATGGAACGTTTACTACTTGTGGTAAAGAAACTGCGTTTAGAACAAAACTACAATGGTTATATTCACCTAAAAACCATCCCTGGTGCCAGCGATGAGTTAATTAAAGAAGCGGGCTTATATGCCGACAGGATGAGCATCAATTTAGAAATGCCTACTGAAGCAGGCCTGAAACTGCTCGCCCCCGAAAAAAACCATGCCGATGTAATTAAGCCGCTCGAATTTGTACAAAAGCAGATTACCCAGTTTTCGGCCGATAAAAAACTGATTAAGCATATTCCGAAATTCGTACCTGCCGGGCAAAGCACCCAAATGGTTATCGGTGCAACACCAGAAAGTGATAAGGACATTATGTACACCGCAAATGCCTTTTATAAAAACTTCTCGCTAAAAAGAGTGTACTATTCGGGTTATGTGCCCATTAGCAACGACAGCCGTATGCCGGTTCTAGGCACGCAACCGCCATTATTAAGAGAAAACCGCCTGTACCAAACCGATTGGCTGATGCGCTTCTACGGCTTTAAGGTTCAGGAAATTTTAAACGATGCCAACCCAAACCTTGATGTTGATATCGACCCAAAATTGAGCTGGGCCATCCGCAACATGCAACATTTTCCGGTTGATATTAATCAGGCCGATTATAAAATGATTTTGCGCGTTCCGGGGATTGGGGTAATGTCGGCCCAAAAAATTGTTCAGGCCCGCAAGTTTGGAAAACTGAGGATTGACCAACTGAAGAAAATTGGCATTGCCTACAATAAAGCACGGCATTTTATAGTTTGTGCCGATAGCCCTTATCAGTTAAGAGATTATCAGGGCACACAGATTAAAGCTTTTATCCTGGCCGAAAGTAAAAGCAAATATTTAAAAACAGATAATAATCAGATGCTTTTGTTTTAAAAACCATTGCCGTCATTTCGAGCGAAGTGCAACGAAGTCGAGAAATCTCCTGTAGATCTCTCCATTACGCTGCGCTCAGTCGAGATGACAATTTTTTTATAATAATGATCTACATCTTCGACGGTTCCCTACCCGGACTCTTAACAGCAGTTTTCGAATGGTTTGAACGCAAACCCGGCAAGGTTGTGCTCAAATCAATCGAAATGTTTCAGCCCGAAGCCTTTGCCGAAAGTTTTACGGTGATCACCGATACTTCTAAAGCCGACCGCGTTTGGCTGGGGCTTCAAAAGAAACTGACGAAAGCAGGGTTGCGCAAATTTTACTGCAGTTATTTATCCGAAATCCCGGATGCCTATAACCACCTCTTCCATTTTTCGGTTTATATTTTTAAGCAGGCCGCTGGTGCAGAGGGCAATTATGGCAACGAACATGTAATGGCGCTTGCTAAATATGCCAAAAGTGTAGAACGGGAGAAACACCGGATGGAGGCCTTTATCCGCTTTCAAAAAACGGGTGATGGTTTATTTTATGCCAGTATTGATCCCGATTTTAATGTGCTGCCCTTAATTTCCAACCATTTTAAAAACCGTTATGCCGACCAGCAATGGATAATTTATGATTTAAAACGCAAATATGGTTTACACTACAATTTAGATGCAGTAACTGAAATCACAATAGGTTTTGCCGAAGGGATTAACAAGCAAAAACCTGCGCCTGCACTGATGGACGAAAATGAAGCGCTTTATGCGGCCCTTTGGAAAGATTATTTTAAAAGTGCTAACATTGTAGCCAGAAAAAACACAAAATTACATGTGCAACATGTACCTAAAAGATATTGGAAGTACCTAACAGAGAAAACTTACGAATAAATTGACCAAATTCCGGAACAAGGGGGCAAACCTTAATTTCCGGGCTTAAAAAACCAGAACTTACTGCCATGCTGACACGCCCACAAGCAATTAGCATGAAAAGTTTGACAGTTTGGTGAAAATTTGTCCCTGAAAACCTATTGGCATAAAAAGTGTTAATTGTATGCCTAGTTAAAAAACAAAATCAAAATAAAAAAATAATAAAAGTTATGGCGTTAAACCTTAAACCAATTGCTGGCAGTTCGAACAGAGTAATAGTTGAACCGGCTGCAGCAGAAGAAAAAACTGCATCAGGTTTGTATATCCCTGATACTGCTAAAGAAAAACCATCTAAAGGAACTGTAGTTTCTGTTTCTGAAGAAGATGCTGAAGGTAAAAAAGCTAGCGTAAAAGTTGGCGATGTTGTAATTTATGGTAAATACGGCGGTACTGAGTTCCCTTACGAAGGTAAAGATTACCTGATTATGCGCGAAACTGATATCTACGCGGTTGTAGGATAGATAATTGAAATGTTGCAACGTTAAAACGTTGTAATGTTTATATAAACCGGAAGATTGAAATGTTTCAACCTTTCAACATTAAAACTTTAAAATATTCTTAAAAATGTCTAAACAAGTAAAATATAACGTAGAAGCACGCGATGCCCTGAAAAGAGGTGTTGATATTCTTGCAAATGCAGTAAAAGTAACCTTAGGTCCAAAAGGACGTAACGTAATTATCGATAAAAAATTCGGTTCACCAGCAATCACCAAAGATGGTGTTACTGTTGCTAAAGAAATCGAATTGAAAGATGCAGTTGAGAACATGGGTGCTCAAATGGTGAAAGAAGTAGCTTCTAAAACAGCTGATATTGCAGGTGATGGTACTACTACTGCTACTGTTTTAGCTCAGGCTATCATTACTACCGGTATTAAAAACGTTGCTGCTGGTGCAAACCCAATGGATTTAAAACGTGGTATCGATAAAGCTGTTGCTGCTGTTGTAGAAAACTTAAAAACTCAATCACAAACTGTTGGTGAGGATAACAACAAAATTAAACAGGTTGCTTCTATCTCAGCTAACAACGACGAGGTAATTGGTGCTTTAATTGCTGAAGCCATGAGCAAAGTAGGTAAAGATGGTGTAATTACTGTTGAAGAAGCAAAAGGTACTGAAACTGAAGTAAAAACTGTAGAAGGTATGCAATTCGACAGAGGTTATTTATCTCCTTACTTCGTTACCAATGCAGATAAAATGGAAGCTGAATTAGACAGCCCTTACATTTTAATCTACGATAAAAAAATCAGCAACATGAAAGAATTGTTGCCGGTTTTAGAAAAAACTGTTCAAACTGGTAAACCATTGGTAATCATTTCTGAAGATTTAGATGGCGAAGCTTTAGCTACTTTGGTAGTAAACAAAATCCGTGGTTCACTGAAAGTTGTAGCGGTTAAAGCTCCAGGTTTCGGCGACAGAAGAAAAGCAATGTTAGAAGACATCGCTATTTTAACTGGCGGTACTGTTATTTCCGAAGAAAGAGGTTACAAATTAGAAAATGCTGATTTAACTTACCTTGGTTCTGCTGAGAAAGTTGTTGTTGACAAAGACAATACAACTGTAATTAACGGTGCTGGTAACACTGACGATATTAAAGCTCGTGTTAACCAGATTAAAGCGCAAATCGAAACTACTACTTCTGATTACGATAAAGAAAAATTACAAGAGCGTTTGGCTAAATTAGCTGGCGGTGTTGCAGTACTTTACGTTGGTGCAGCAAGTGAGGTTGAAATGAAAGAGAAAAAAGACCGTGTTGATGATGCTTTACATGCAACCCGTGCGGCTGTAGAAGAAGGTATTGTTGCTGGTGGTGGTGTTGCTTTCATCCGCGCTGTAGCTTCTATCGCTGATTTAAAAGGTGCTAACGAAGATGAAAACACTGGTATCCAGATCATCCGTCGTGCAATTGAAGAGCCATTACGTCAGATTTGCGAAAACGCAGGTATCGAAGGTTCTATCGTAGTACAAAAAGTTAAAGAAGGTACTGCTGATTTTGGTTACAATGCACGTACCGGTGCTTACGAAAACTTAATTGGTGCCGGTGTTATCGACCCAACTAAAGTAAGCCGTGTAGCTTTAGAAAACGCAGCATCTATTGCCGCAATGTTATTAACCACAGAAGTTGTTTTAGCAGATGAGCCTGAAGAAGGTGGTGCTCCAATGCCTCCAATGGGCGGCGGCGGTATGGGTGGTATGATGTAATACCCATCCATAACGAAACGATTTCGTGTAAAAATATGCCCTCAAGGAGATAAAGCCTTGGGGGTTTTTTATGCCCTTTCGCCGCGCAAAACCAGATTTAACAAGGGTTATAACCTGCTCATTTAGTTAATGTTGGTGTAAAATTTTGCGGATGTAATGCAAAAATTACGTTCTTTGCACCGAATATTTATTGACGCGTCTTACGTCTGAATCCAGCCCTGGAAACAGATTAAGTAAGTTACACAGCTATAACTTCCAGAACGCAATAAAATCATTCCCTAGTGTTAGAGATTTATGAAGATTCGTTGTAAAAGGAAATGGCATTTTTTTGTCCTATTTTTTGGGGCATTGTTTTCTACGTCAGTATGTTTTTCGCAGGTTAATATCGGTGTAGTAGATGCAGGCCCCTTTACTCCGGGCAGTACAATCGGTGTTCCGTTTAACATTACTTCTGGTTGTGCCACACAGGGGAACCAGTTTCAGCTTTATCTTTCTGATCAGAACGGAAGTTTTGCCGCCGAAACCCTGATTGGTACCTATAATGGTTTTTACAGTACTTACATCAATGGGGTGTTGCCAGCAGGGCTTACGCCGGGAACAGGCTATATGGTGCGGGTAAAATCAACCAGCCCAGCCTCTGCAAGTTCGCCATCAACTGCATTTGAAGTTAAAGCAGGCCCTGCTGTGGAGGCGAAGCTAACCTCAAACTATTTAAACGCAACCAATACCGAAACTTTTGGCACCTGCATTAGTAAACCTGATAATTCTTTTTTTATTAGAAACGAATCTACTGCAAGTAGCACAGTTACTGCAGCGATAACTGACGAGGTAAATGGTGGAAGCGCTACAGTAATCAATTTTCCAACGCCAATACAGAATTTTGTTGCCCAACAGGCACATTATACGATTATTGCCAAAGCGGTAATGCCAAATGGCACCATTGGCACCAAGGCCTATTTATTAATCAACAACAAAACCATAACAGCCTTCGGAACTTCAGGAAATAATGTGGTTTGTTTACCAATGGGCTATCTTGAATTTAATGTAGATATAACTTCGTCAGCCGGGATACAAAATAATTTCCCGGGCGATATTTATACCATTAACTGGGGAGACCAAACCACAACAACATATACTTTATGCGACATCAAAAGTCTTAGCGGAAAAGTACAGCATGCTTATACCAAATCTTCGTGCGGAAGTGTTTCTACCTCAAGTGCAGGAACGATTTTTAACGCATTCGATGTTTCGATCAATGTATCAAATGATTTCTGTGGAACAGTGGGCACTCCAGTTTCTTCATCAGCCAAGGTAGTAGTAAAACCCATCAACTCATTTACTTTTAATACACCAGGCTGTACCAATACTAATATTACTTTTGTTAATACTTCTGTTTTAGGCGAAAATCCAAATACCAGTACAATAGGCTGTACGCCTAATAATGTTACCTACAACTGGTATGTTGATGGCGTAATTCAGGAAGTTAATCAACCAAAATCTTTCAATTTTGTATACAAGTTCCTCACTCATGGCGAACATACTATCCGTTTAGAATCGAGCAGTTCAGGAGCCTGTAATGCCGATCCGGTTGAAATGAAAATCTGTATTCAGGATCCACCCAAACCAGATTTTACCCTACCCGCAACAACCATTTGCGCTCCAGGCATATTAAAATCTACTGATAATTCGGTTATAGATAACATTTGCAATGCCGCCAATACCTATTCGTGGTCGGTAACACCAGCCGTAACTTACGCCAACGGCACCGACGCAACGAGTAAAGAGCCTGAATTTAATTTCACCAATCCAGGTATCTACACCATCATCCTAAGCATTTCAACTCCATCGTGTGGCGTGGTTACCACTCCGGCGCAAACCGTAGTGGTAAATGCTACACCAGTGGCCATTCTTTCGCCCGATATTACCGTTTGTAACTTATCTACCTACGATTTTAACAATACCACAACCGGCCCAACCAAAACCACACTTTCGGGTACCGCAAAAGATCTGGCCGATACCTATACCTGGACGGTTAGTGCAGCCGGCGGAGGCACTTACAGCTTTGCAGGCGGTACAACTGCCAATTCTAAATATCCATCCATTAAATTCGATAGCTACGATACTTACACCGTAACGGTTACACACAAAAACAACTGCGGAACGGTAACCGACACGCAAATCCTGACATTCAGCACAGCACCAGTCGTTAATGCAGGTCCCGATCAAAGCATTTGTTTTAACGCCCCCAGCTTCACACTGGCAGGTGTAGTAACAGGCACCACTTCAAGTCAGGCCTGGGTTGGTGGCACAGGTACATTCAGCACAAACAGAAACGATTTAAACGCAGTTTATACACCATCCGCAGCTGAAAAAGCTGCCGGAACAGTAACTTTAAAATTGCGGGCAACAACCACTTTGCCTGCTCCCTGTAACCAGATAGACGATGATATTATTTTAACCATCAAACAAAACATCAGCGTTACTAGTGCAGCAACCAAAACCATTTGTACCGGAAAAAGCGTGGCTTATACGCCAACCTCGGCTGTAACCGGTGTTACCTACACCTGGACAGCCACCGGAACCGCAAATGCAACAGGCTATAGCGCCAGTGGAACCGGCGATATTAACGATATCATAGCCAATACAGATGCCAGCAACGATGCGGTAGTAACTTACGTGATTGTACCGCACAAAGATGGCTGCGATGGCACAGCTTTCAATCTTACCGTAACCGTAACACCCAACCCACTTGCTACTGCAACGCCGCAAAACACCAGCATTTGTAATGCAACTGCTGCCGGCATAACCCTTTCGGCAAACCTGGCAGGGGTAAATTATACTTATACCAGTACTATAACCGGTGCCATAACCGGCAATACCAACAAGCCTGTTGCCACAGCAGGGAATCAGATTAACGATATTTTAACCAATTCTGGCACTAGCCCCGGAACAGTAACGTACACGGTTACACCGGTATCTGCCAATGGCTGTCCCGGTACTACCGCCACAGTAACCATAACCGTATTACCCAGCGTAACACCGGCCAACGCAGGTTTGGATGAGGCCATCTGTAACCAAACTACTTATACCCTAAAAGGAAACATTCCGGTTGTGGGAACGGGTAAATGGACAATCACATCTGCCCCTACCGCCATAACCTTTGCCGATGACACCCAAAACAACACCCAGATTTCGGGCCTGTCGGCAGGCAATACCTATGTATTGCGGTGGACCATCAGCGACGCTGGCTGTTCAAGTTCTTTTGATGAAGTACAAATAACCGTTAACCGGCTGAGTGTAGGCGGTACTACTGCAGGCGATGCAAGTGTTTGCTCGGGTGCAAATGGAGGAAACATTACGCTAAGCGGACAGGTAGGCAACATTATCCGCTGGGAACGCTCGGTTGATAACGGAACAAACTGGTCGACCGTTACCGCTACAACCAACCCTTATGTATTTAGCAACCTTACCGTTACCACCCAATACCGCGCGGTAGTACAAAGCGGAAGCTGTGCCGAAGCCCTTTCTACCATAACCACCATTACCGTAAACCCGGGTACAGTTGCGGCCAATGCAGGCTCCGATCAAAGCTTATGCAGTGGCAACAGCATTACCTTAAGTGGGAATAACCCGGCACCCAACACAGGTACCTGGACACTAACCTCAGGCCAAACCGGGGTGGTATTTACCGACGCATCCTTATTTAATACTGCTGTTACCGGTGTTGTACCTGGCCAAACTTATACTTTCAGGTGGACCATTACCGGTTTTGGCGGCTGCCCTCCTTCTACCGATGATGTAACCATTACCTATTATCCGCCAGTTAGCAATACCATTAATGCATCGGCCGCACCTGTTTGCGCAGGCCAGAACATTACCGTAACCGGCGATACACCTACCGGAGGTACAGGTACCTATGCCTACCAGTGGCAAAGCAGCCCCGATGGCAGTACCTGGGCCAATATCCCTTCGGCCATTAATAAAGATTTAACCACCACGGCTACCACTTCTACCTATTTCAGGCGGCTGGTAAACAGCACCATCTGTACTTCGTTTAGCAACACGATACAGGTTAATGTGTTACCGGGCTTAACCAACAATACCATCAGCGCCGACCAAAACATTTGCGTGGGCTCGCCGGCAGCGCCGCTTACGGGTTCTACGCCTGCGGGTGGCAGTGGTACCTATACTTACCAATGGCAATCGAGTATAAACGGAACAGCCTGGAGCGATGTACTGGGCGCTACAAGCATCAGCTTTAACCCGCCAACACCAGCTGCAACCATCTACTACCGACGTGCAGTGGCCAGCGGAGCCTGCTCGGGTAATTTGAGTAACGAGATTAAGATAACGGTAAACCCACATGCAAAAGCCGAAATAACTTACACAACCAACACTGGCTGTGCTCCTTTTAGGCTCGATGCAACCAATGTCGCGGCTACATTATATCCCGACCGCAATGCAACCTACACCTGGTTTGCCAACAACATACAAATTGGAACCGGCCCTACCTTCCCTGGTTATACCATTACCAATGGCAATGAAAGTGTAACCATCAAGCTTGTGGTAACCAGCAGCCTCGGTTGTAATGCTGACGAAAAAAGCGAAGTATTTACCACCTTACCCATCGTTACACCGTCCTTTACACAAAGCGTAACCGAGGGTTGTGGTCCGCTCAGTGATGTTACCTTTACCAATACCACTACTCCGCTTAACGGCGCAACATACTCATGGAACTTCGGCAACGGGCAATCTTCTACCCTTGCCCAGCCTGCAGCAATAACCTTTCAGGCCGATCCAACGGGGAAAGACAAAACCTATAACATTACGCTAACAACAACCTCACCCTGTGGTCCGCCGGTGATAACAACCGCAACAGTTATTGTACATGCCAAACCTGTTGCCCTGTTTTCTCCTGATAAAACAACAGGTTGTGCTGATTTACTAGTAAACTTTACCAATACCGGACCAGAGAGCACCGGAACCACCTACACCTACAATTTTGGTGATGGTAGTGCCCCTGAAACTTACACCGACAGGCAAACTGTAAGTCACACTTTTACAACATTGGTGGTAAAAGATTTTACCGTAACCATGACTGCCAAAAATGGTTGTGGTGAAGTAAATGCCACTCCGGTTATCATCAGGGTTTCGCCAAACAACATCATTCCAGAGCTGGTGGTAAACGGAAACGAGAAGAGCGGTTGTGCACCCTTTACCGTAAACTTCATCAATAATACGAGTGGCGCAAGCAGCTTCATCTACACCTTTACCAATGAAGATACCGGTGAAATCAGCACGGCTTTTTCTACTACTACCGGCGTTTTTCCACACCTTTTCACCAAACCGGGTAGGTATACGATTAAGCTTGATGCAAAAAACGACTGCTCTACAAATTCGACAAGCGAAACCGTAACCATATTGCCACAACCAACTGTTGGCTTTATGGCCGATAAAACCATTGGCTGTACCAATCTTGTGGTAAAGTTTAAAAACACCAGTGTTGGCGCAGTTGGTTATGTATGGGATTTTGGTGATGGTTCTCCAACTTCTACAGACTTTGAGCCACAACATACCTACATCGGTTCTGGCGTAAATTATACTGTTAGCCTAACTACTACCAACAGCCTGGGCTGCACCAATACTTTAGCCCTGCCCGATTTCATCCAAATTGCAGCTCCACCGGTGGCTACTTTCACGGTGAATCCGGGTAACGAACTTTCCATTCCGAATTACAGCTTTGGCTTTAAAGATACCAGCACCGATGCCGTAAGCTGGGAATGGTCTTTTGGCGATGGTGCTAAATCGACCCTGCAAAACCCCAACCATACTTATGCTAACGAAGGTACTTACACCGTAACCTTAAAAGTATTGAACAAGGAAGGTTGTACTGCCAGCACGTTCCAATCGGTTAGGATTATCGGCGTGCCGGGTTATTTAAATATTCCGAACTCCTTTATGCCGGCAAGTGCGAAAAACGAAATCAAGGTTTTTAAGGCAAAAGGCCGTGGCATAAAAGAATGGACCATGTCTATCTTCAATAAATGGGGGCAGTTGTTATGGGAAACAACCAAATTAGACGATGGTGCACCTTTAGAGGGTTGGGATGGCACCTACAAAGGCCAGGATCAGCCACAGGGGGTTTATTACTGGAAAGTAGATATCAGGTTTATTAATGGCAGCGATTGGAAAGGGATGACCTACGATTCATCTCCTCCGAAAAAGACGGGCGTAATATATTTAATCAGATAGAGGATGGGGAGAAGGATAATCATATTTTTGCTTGCATTGGCGCTACCGCTAATTTCACTGGCGCAAGACCATATTTACTCACAGTTTTACAATGCGCCCATTTATTTAAATCCGGCACTTACTGGCCAGTTTGAAGGCGATATCCGATTTAATGCGCTATACCGCAACCAGTGGACCGGCCTGGCCAGCGATTTTTCGTACATGACTGCTTCGGGCGATATTAACCTGCGCAGACTGAACAGTGGTATTGGCCTGGTTTTTAACCGCAGCAGCGAAGGCACGGCCTATCTGGTTAAAAACAATATTGCTGTAAGTTATGCCTACATCATCGGCGGCGACGATTTTACGCTTTCGTTTGGCTTGCAGGCAGGCGTTACCAACCAGAAATTAAACTGGGATAAACTGGTTTTTGGCGATCAGATCGATATTAATACAGGCTATATCCCCGGCAGTATTTCAGGTGCCGAGCGCCCCAGCGTAGATAGCCGTTTTTATTTAGATGCCAATGCCGGTGCAAATCTGGTAGTCGGTAAATTTATGATGGGGCTTGCTATCCATCACCTAAACCGCCCCGACGAATCTCTTTCTGGCTTTCAAAGCAAATTACCACTTCGCGTTTCAGGTAATCTGAGCTATAAATTAACCCTCATCCCCGATCAGTACGACCGCGACGGGAGTTATCTCATCCCCTCAATTGTTGCCTATAAACAAACCAACGTTACTTCTTTCAGTGCGGGTATGCAATACAAATACGCAGGCATTAACGCCGGTATCTGGTACCGTAATGATGGCAATAGAAACGGAAACGATGCCATTGTTTTTTCGGTCATCTTCGATATTTTTAACAGGAGAACCAACGGCGAAAAATTCAGGTTGGGCATTAGCCACGATGCAACCACATCCAAAATTAACTACACCAATACCGGCGGTACATCCGAAATTGGGGTAGGTTACGAAAAATACTTTCCAAATAGTTCGAACGGAGGCCGTGCAAATGGCTTAAGATGTTACGATTTTTATTAATTTGCCTTTGTTAATTTAAGGCCATGAACGAAATTCTGGAAAATAACCATTTCATTACGCAGAGCGAGGTAAATAAATTTTTACTCGCCACCCTGCTATGTGGTATCATAGGTGCCGAACGCGAGTATAGGAGTAAATCGGCAGGTTTAAAAACCATGATGATGATTGGTTTAGGTGCTACCCTGTTCACCATACTATCCATCAACATTGGCGCAACCAGCCAGGACCGCATTGCATCGAACATTGTAACCGGAATTGGTTTTTTAGGCGCAGGCGTGATTTTTAAAGAAGAAAACCGCGTTAAAGGTTTAACTACGGCCTGTATCATCTGGATTGTGGCTGCCATTGGCATGGCCGTTGGATCCGGTTATTACGAACAGGCGATCGGTGTTACCATCGTGGTACTGCTGGCCCTGATTATTTTTCCTTTTTTAGAAGAAATTGGCGACCGCCGCTTTACCAAACGGGTGTACCGCATTGTTAAAAAACAGCATGTTCATGGCGATTTAGAAAGCTATGAAGAAGTTTTCAGGGAAAGTAAACTGAAGCCTCAGCGCGGCAAACACCAGCTGGTAAATAACATTATTACCGGAAACTGGACGGCTACCGGCACGCCACAAAACCACCAGAAGTTTGTGGAGCGGATGCTAAAAGATGATGATATTATAGAGTTTGATTTTTAACAGATTCAAACAAATCTGAGCGTTGTTTTTGCAATGCCAGTTTTTTCTCTTCTATCACAATTGTATCCGACCACCTATCGTGCCAGGGTTCGCAAGGACTTCCCAATGCACTAAGTTCATTAAAAGGAACTGCGCGTATGATGTTACGCAGAAAGGCTTTCGGAAAATCGATTTCTGTCCCGTCTGAATTTACTGCTTTTGTTCCTGTAATTAATTTACCGATTGATTTTCCACGTGAAACAGCTTCAATAAAACACATAAACAAGCTGTAAAAAACCATTGCGATTAAGCGGAACAAGAAACCGTTAATACCATACAAAAAACCTGGATAGATTATTTCTATTACTACTCCACCAACAAATACCGCAACATAGAACACGAGTACATCAATAACATGGTTAGCAAACCTTTTCTGCGTAGAGGCACGGCAGTAATCTAAATTTAAATCTCTATTAAACGGGTCAAATTGCATATTGAGGCATTATTTTAGTGCACAACAAAGTAAAACTTTTTCAGGTAACAGCAAAAAATTAATTTAGCTAAAAATCACAAAACAATCATAGCTTTGCATAACTAACTTTCGTGATGATTAAGGAACAGATTTCAGTTTTCGATATTTTTAAAATAGGCATCGGCCCGTCCAGCTCGCATACTTTAGGTCCATGGAGGGCAGCACAGCAGTTTACCGCTTCGCTGGCACAAAACCACCCGATTGATACCGTAGAAGGTATAAAAATATTGTTGTATGGCTCGCTTGCTAAAACAGGTAAGGGCCACGGAACTGATGTTGCCATTTTATTAGGCTTAACAGGTGCCGATCCGGTAACTTTTGATGTAGATGCAGTAACACCTACTTTCGAAGCCATCCAAAAAGACAAAAAACTGAACCTGGCCAATCAACTTGTTATCGATTTCGATTACACCGACGATTTGCTTTTCCTGTACTCCGAAAGCCTGCCCTTCCACCCTAACGCCGTTACTTTTCAGGCTTTTTTAAGCAATGGAAAAGCTTTTTCAGAAACCTACTATTCTATTGGTGGCGGTTTCGTGGTAAAAGAGGGTGAAGACAACAGCAAAAAACCACAGGTAGATTTGCCTTTTCCGGTCGAGAAAGCCAAAGATCTTTTACACTGGTGCCTGTCGACCGGCTTAAAAGTAAGCGAAATTGTATTGGAAAATGAGCTGGCCTGGCGACCTGAGGCAGAAACGAAAAAAGGCATTTTACAACATTTCGCTGTTATGCGCGATTGCATTTACCGTGGCTGCCACACTACCGGTTTTTTACCCGGAGGTTTAGAAGTTGCCCGTCGTGCTTTCCCGCTCAACAAAAGACTGATCGGCCAAAACGAATATACCAATTACGATACCTGGGTGGAGGCGATTAGAAACGGCGGAAATGGTTTCAATTATATTTTAGACTGGGTAAGTTGCTTTGCTCTGGCCGTTAATGAAGAAAATGCTTCATTTGGCCGCGTGGTTACCGCACCAACTAATGGCGCTGCTGGGGTAATACCAGCAGTACTCCAATATTTCATTACCTTCTGCAATGGCTATACCGAAGACAAAATCATTCAGTTTATTTCCTGCGCTTCAGAAATAGGCAGTATTTTCAAAAAAGGTGCTACCATATCAGCCGCTATGGGTGGTTGCCAGGCCGAAATTGGCGTTTCATCAGCCATGGCTGCAGCTGCGCTCACCGAATGCCTTGGAGGCTCACAAAGACAGGTATTAATGGCTGCCGAAATCGCCATGGAACATCACCTGGGCTTAACCTGCGATCCTATTGGCGGTTTGGTTCAAATCCCCTGCATTGAAAGAAATACCATGGGAGCCATAAAAGCCATTACAGCAAGTCAGCTGGCCTTACAAAGTAATCCGGATAAGGCAAAAGTGAGCTTAGATGCTGTGGTAAATACCATGTGGGAAACAGCCCTGGATATGAATGCGAAGTACAAAGAAACTTCCGATGGAGGCCTTGCAACAAATATTCCGATCAGCTTACCCGAATGCTAACTCAACATTGTTGCATTTAAATGACTGTTTTTATCGGTTTATCACAAACTTTCTGATGCTAAATCAGCAAGTATTTTTACATTCGCTCAATTTTATTAATTATTCATAAAAAAATGATCAACTACACCAAAATCAGTGTGATTGGTCTGGCTTTGTCGTTATCTACTTTAGTAACCTATGGTCAGGACAATCTCGTTAATTCTTTAAAAAACAACCAAAGCGAAAACAGTAAAGCCTCTTTTAAATTTACTGATGTGATTAATCTGGCCAACACGCCGGTTCAAAACCAGGGTTCATCAGGAACTTGCTGGAGCTACTCTACCAACTCTTTCCTGGAGTCGGAAATGATCAAAGCAGGTAAACAACCTGTTCAGTTATCGCAGATTTTCACGGCCCGTAATGCTTATGTAGAAAAAGGAATCAACTATGTGCGTATGCATGGTGCGGTTTCATTAGGCGACGGTGGTGCATTGCACGATGTAATCAACATGTACAGAAAATATGGTGCAGTGCCACAGGAAGTGTACACAGGCTTAAACTATGGTACAAAAACCAATAAAACTGCTGAGCTTGGCGACATTGAAAAAGGTGTTTTAGAAGCTGTGGTTAAAAATTCGAATGGCGAATTAACACCGAACTGGTTAAAAGCTTATACAGGTGTAATCGATGCCTATTTAGGTGCTGTTCCGGAGAACTTTACTTACAATGGCAAAAAATATACTCCTAAAACTTTCGCAAACGAAGTAGTAGGTATCAATCCTGATAATTATGTTGAGCTATCTTCTTTCAACGATCATCCTTTCTACAGCAAATTCACTTTATTGGTTCCCGATAACTGGTCGTTTGATCAGGTTTACAACGTTAAAGTAAACGAGATTACCGACATTATCGACAACGCTTTGAAAAACGGTTATACTGTGGCCTGGGCAACTGATGTAAGCGAGAAATCTTTCAGTTATAAAAACGGTGTTGCTTTCGTTCCTCAAACACCATTTAACGATATGACGGTAAAAGAGAAAGCCGATATGTTTAATGGTCCGCAGGCAGAAATGGAAATTACACAGGAAAACCGTCAGGCTGCTTTTGATAACTACCAGACTACCGACGACCACGGCATGCACATTGTTGGCGTATCGAAAGATCAGAATGGAAAAGAGTACTATATCGTTAAAAACTCATGGGGTGTTACCAACGATTACAAAGGTTATTTATACGTAACCAAAAACTACGTAAAATATAAAACTACAGCCTTTTTATTGAACAAAGCAGGTATTCCATCTGCTATTGCAAAGAAATTAGGCTTGTAAACAAGTTTAAATGATGGGGAGCCGCAGAAGAAATTTTGCGGCTTTTTTATTGGATTTAACCGCAAAGAACGGAGAGTTTTTCGCGAAGGGCGCTAAGTGTAGAGCGTTCGGCGAATGCCCCCGACTTACCATGGTAATCGTCATTTCAAGCGCAGCCGAGCAATCCACTTTCTCTATTAAATTTTACCACAGAGGTCACAGAGCTATGCACAGAGCGCCACAGAGCAATAATTTAAACTACAGAAAGATTAAAATATTCCGTGAAAATCCGTGCCTCCGTGGCTAAACTATGCACATTTAAGCCTAAACTCAGTAATTTTTACCACAGAGGCCACTGAGCTATACACAGAGAGGCACTGAGAATTAATTTAAAATCACTATACAATTAGCATTATAGACATAACTTTTTTACCATGTCTATTGATAGATTCCTAAACGGAATCGTCATTTCGACTGGAGCGCAGCGTAATGGAGAAATCTTTAAACAGCTTTAGCTTCGCTGAGCTCCCAATAGTTTTCAAATACATTGCACAGCTCGAAAAGCCTCCGTGGCTAAACTATTCGCAGTTAAACCTAAACTAAGCCTGGCGCAGTAATTTTTTACCACAGAGGGCGCAGAGTTATACACAGAGAGGCACTGAGAATTAATTGAAACTGCAGAAAGATAAAATGTTCCGTGAAAATCGGTGCCTCCTATGTTTGTTGTGAAATTTAAAAATAATAAATTTAACATATTTAAGTGAAAAAGAGTGAGAGTTGATTTGTGCCCAAACAACTTCTTATAGTATGTTCTCACGGAGATATTGCCTCACT
>Ga0308163_10000480_pt1 | contig 69511 bp, 76 predicted proteins | sample PhyTR1_FD_201037 | JGI IMG/M metagenome (GOLD analysis project Ga0308163, IMG submission 201037) | Phyllosphere microbial communities from UC Gill Tract Community Farm, Albany, California, United States - DLSLT.R1 | ecosystem: Host-associated > Plants > Phyllosphere > Unclassified | place: USA...
GGCAGGGGTTGAAGGTCGAGCGCAACGCGTCCTACAGCGGTGACGGCGGCCTGGACGGCAAAGTGTTTATCAACGGCGAGTGCTGGCTGATACAGGCCAAACGCTATAGCCGGGCCATTTCCCCCGGACACGTCCGGGATTTTGATGCGCTGCTTTCCCGTACCGGCCAGCGCGGTTTCTTTATCCATACCGGCAGAACCGGGCAGATGAGCCGGACCGTCTGCCGGACCTCTTCCCGGCTGAAGATCATCAGCGGGCAAAATCTGCTGAGGCTGCTGTCCGGCATTTCACTGAAGGAATGGTCCCATGAGTAACCGCTACGTTATAGAAGCCCTGCTGCGCCCGGCCGTTGAGCTGAACACAGCCGCCGTGGCGGGCACCGCCGCCGTGGTGTGCGTCACCGCGCCTTGGGCGGTCGCCCTTGCCCCCTCCGTCAGCTACGTTACGGCAGGCGGTTTTGCCGTGCTGTCCATCGTGCGCGCCCGTCAGGGCATGCAGGTGATCCGCTACCGGCGCAACCTGCGCCGGCTGCCGCGCTACGTGATGACCTCCCGGCAGATCCCGCTGAGCAAACGACGGCTCTTTATCGGCCGGGGATTTCGCTGGACGCAGACGCATACCCAGCGCCTGCGCGACACACTACGCCCCGAGGTCGCCCACTACCTGCAGCCGTCCAGGCTTTACCAGCTGGCGCGCCGCGCCGAGGAGGCCACGGAAAAGCGGCTGCCCGCACTGAGCAAACTGCTAAACGCCGACTCCGTTCTGAATCCGGTCCGCCCGCTGCCGCCAGTCGGCGGCAACCCGGCCATACACGGTATCGAACCCAACGAAATCGACGTCACGCTTGATCTGCGCGAGCGCGTGGGGCACACGGTGGTCTACGGCACGACGCGCGTGGGTAAAACCCGGCTGGCCGAGCTGCTGATCACCCAGGACATCCGACGCGGCGACACGACGATCGTGTTTGATCCAAAAGGGGACGCTGACCTGCTCAAGCGTGTGTGGGCGGAGGCGCACCGCGCCGGTCGCGGCGACGAGCTGACCATCTTCCACCTCGGGTGGCCCGACATATCTGCCCGCTATAACGCCGTGGGGCGGTTCGGGCGCGTCTCTGAGGTCGCATCGCGCGTGGCCGGGCAGCTGAGCGGCGAAGGCAACAGCGCGGCATTCCGGGAGTTTGCCTGGCGATTCGTGAACATCGTGGCGCGGGCGCTGGTTGCGCTGGGCGAACGGCCCGACTACACGCTGATCACGCGCTACGTGAACAACATCGCGGACCTGTACCTGCGCTACGCGGTGAAAGTCATTACGGACAAACTTCCCGATCTGAGTAAGCAGATCGAAAACAACCTTAAACTCTTCGGTGAGGATGACGTGCCCCGCAACATGCAGGGACAGCCGGACGCCGTGCGCATCTGGGCGTATGAGGTGGCGCTAAGCTCCGAACAGGGGCAGCAGCTGTACGACCCGATACTGGACGGCCTGCGCTCCGCCGTGCGCTACGACCGGACCTACTTCGACAAGATAGTGGCGTCCCTGCTGCCGCTGCTAGAGAAGCTAACCACGGGCAAAACCGCCGAGCTGCTGTCGCCTGATTATCTCAACATGGAAGACCCGCGCCCAATCTTTGACTGGGAGCAGGTGATCCGTAAAAAAGGGGTGGTGTACATCGGCCTCGACGCGCTCAGCGACAGTGAGGTGGGCAGCGCGGTGGGCAACAGTATGTTTGCCGACCTGGTGAGTGTTGCCGGCCACATTTACAAGCACGGCATCAACGCGGGCCTGCCGGGAGCGGACGATCGAAAAAATCCGATTAACCTTCACTGTGATGAGTTCAACGAGCTGATGGGCGATGAGTTTATCCCCCTGATCAACAAGGGCGGCGGCGCGGGGATGCAGGTCACGGCCTACACGCAGACGTCCTCTGATATTGAGGCGCGTATCGGCAGCGCGGCCAAAACGTCCCAGGTGCAGGGTAACTTTAACAACCTCATCATGCTGCGCGTACGTGAGAACCGGACGGCGGAGCTGCTGACCACCCAGCTGCCGCAGGTTGAAATCTACAGCAAAACGCTGGTCTCCGGGCACCAGGATTCAGCAGACGTCACCGTTAATCACGACTTTACCTCCAGCACGCAGGACCGCGTCGGCACGATCAAGGTACCGCTGCTGGAACCGTCGGATATCGTGTCGCTGCCGAAAGGGCAGGCATTCGCCCTGCTTGAAGGCGGGCAGCTCTGGAAAATCCGCATGCCGCTGCCCGCCGGCGACGCCGCGGATGAGCACATGCCGGACGATATCACCCGCCTGGCCGAAGAGATGCGCCGTAACTACCACAGCAGCGAAGGGTGGTGGAACGGCGGCGCCGGCCACGTTGCCCCGGCCGTCACGAAAGGAGAGGACAATGGCTGAACCGCGCCGCAACGTCACGCCACAGAATCCGCAGCAGCCGGTTCCGCCGCGCGAGCACGGGCTTATTTACAACCTGCTCTGGGGCTGGCCGTGGAAGCTGGCCGGCATGATCCTGGCCTCCCTTTTTCTGAGCCTGATTGTGGAATACATCGGGATCGCATTTTTCTGGCCGGAAATGGGCGCCGCACACAGTCAGCAGGTGATGACGACGGAAATGGGCTACCTGTCATCGGATTTTACCCGCAGCCTGCTGCTCTCTGAACCCTCCGTCACCGTTACGCACTGGATTACGTTTGCGTATCAGTGGGCCTTCGTTGACAGCGGTTTTGTGGGCTGGGTGCAGTCAATGTATGAATCGGAAATGAACAGCGGCAACGAGATATCCCGTCAGCTGAAGTCAGGCAGCAGCTGGCTCGCCGGCTATCTGCAGCAGTATCTGCTTGCCACCGTCTGGGTGGCCGTTGTAACGCTTATCCGGGTCACGATACTTACGCTCTCCATCCCGCTGTTTGTGCTGGTTATCGCCGTAGCCGTGGTGGAAGGGCTGGGACGCCGCGACCTGCGTCGCTACGGGGCGGGCTATGAGTCGTCGTTTTTATATCACCGGGCAAAAAGGCTGATTAAGCCGGCGGTCTATATACCGGCAATGGCGTACCTGTCGTGGCCGTCAGCGGTCTATCCCAACCTTCTGCTGCTGCCCGCGGCTATCATGCTCGGGCTTGCCATTACGGTAACCACCGCGTCATTTAAAAAGTACCTTTGATCTTCCCGGGCCCGCTTCTGCGGGCCTTTCACTTGCTCAGGTCACTTACCTTCTTTCATTAATTTTTATCCTAAGTGAAATCTGGTGCTTCCATGCCGCTAAAGCGGCATTCAGGGGCTGGCTGCTGGCTGCTGGCAGCTGGCTGCTCGCTGCGTACTGGCTTGGTTCATTTTATGCCTGCGTTGAATGTCCGCTTTGTGCCAGAAGCGGACGTTAAATTTTTTCAGGTTAGCTTTCGGGCTTACTTAACGCAGGATGCTTTTAATCAGGATAATATTGTGACGAGATAGAAACCCGCAGCGGTCATCAGGACTGAACCGGCCACGTGAACCAGCACCGACATGAATGCCCAGGTATAATTCCCGGCCTGTAGCAGAGTAAACACTTCAACGGAGAAAGTAGAAAAAGTTGTCAGGCCGCCACAAAGGCCGGTAACGATGAGGAGTTTCCAGGCAGGATCGAGGTGCGGATGGCGAAGGAAATATGCCACTGCGGCTCCGATGATAAAGGCGCCCAGCAGGTTAACGACCAGCGTACCGGGCGGCAGAGAAGGAAAAATGCTGTTCAGTCTGACACCAAAAAACCAGCGAATGACACATCCCACAGCCCCACCGGCCATAATTGCTAACAGCTGACTCACTGCTCTACTCCTTTTATCAGTTAAGTGTAATTTTTGAGATAATATTAATACCTGCATCCAGTCTGTAGACCAGTGGTACTGCCGTTGGCACATGCAGCCTTTCTGTAGCAGTCTCAGGCAGGTTCTCCAGCAACACTATCAGTGACCTGAGCAGGTTCGCATGGGAGACAACAAGCACCGTTTTCCCCTCATCAAGCTGAGGCTGGATCCTGCCGATCCAGTAGGGCATCAGCCTCATTAATGCCCCGCAGAGACTTTCTGTCATCGGCAGCTCATTCAGTCTGAGATGCCGGTAACGCGGGTCGCGCTGAAGCACTGCTGGCGCATTCTCATCTGAGGGCGGCAGACCTGAAAAGCTGCGCCGCCACAGGCAGACATTATCTCTGCCAAACAGCGCTGAAGCCGTATCCTTGTTCATACCCTGGAGCGCACCGTAATGCCGTTCATTAAGTCTCCAGCTTTTTTCGAGCGGCAGCCAAACGCGATCGGTCTGCTCCTGAATATGCCAGGCCGTCTGTACCGACCGTGACAGAACAGAAGTATGAATGCAGTCTGGCTGAAGGCGTGAAGCCATCAACTTTTTTCCTGCGGCATCTGCCTCTGTCAGCCCCTGTTCAGTCAGAGGTATGTCAGTCCAGCCTGTGAAACGGTTTTCCCTGTTCCACAGACTTTCACCATGCCTCAACAGAATAAGCGTTGAGGCATGCGACGCGTCATTGTCACTGTCGTTGTCAGCCCGTCTGTCAGCGGCGGCGAACAAAGGCACTTATCCCCGCATAACAGGCCTCATCGCCCAGTTCCTGCTCAATGCGCATCAGCTGATTGTATTTTTCGACACGCTCTCCCCGGCAGGGAGCCCCGGTTTTCAGATGCCCGGCCCGTAATGCTACCGTCATGTCGGCAATGAAGGTATCGGTTGTTTCTCCGCTGCGGTGAGAGATAAAAGCGCCCCATCCGTTATCCTGGCACAGGGATACGGCATCAAATGTTTCGCTCAGCGTGCCTATCTGATTCAGCTTAATGAGCGCCGCGCTGGCAAGGTCTTCATCAATGCCGCGCCTGATATATTTTACGTTCGTAACAAAGATGTCATCACCGACCAGCTCGACCCGATCACCCAGTGCCTGATGCATCTGTTTCCACCCACTCCAGTCGTCTTCCGCGAGCCCGTCTTCCAGAAGAATGACCGGGAAGTCGTTAAGAAGGTTACGATAATAATCTGTCATTTCTGCAGCGCTCAGTGAGGCGGCCTCGGTGCGCAGATGATAGCGGCCTTCCTGGAAAAACTCACTGGAGGCCGGATCCATGCAGATACTGATGTCTTCTCCGGGACGGTAACCCGCCCGCTCAATGGCCTGAACGATGAACTCAAGTGGTTCGCGATTTGATCGCACGTGAGGCGCACAGCCACCTTCGTCCCCTACGCCTGCTGAAAGGTTTTTGGAAAGAAGAAGCTGGCGCAGGGCCTGATAGACCTCACTGCCCTGACGAACGGCCTCGGTCAGTGAGGTGGCACCGTGCGGGGCTATCATGAACTCCTGGAAGTCGGCTCCCTGGCCGCGGGCGTGCACACCACCGTTAATGATATTCATGCAGGGGACAGGCAAAAGGTTCGCCCGGAGTCCGCCCAGATACCGGTACAGCGGCTGAGAGGATACCTGGGCGGCCAGACGCGCGACGGCAAGCGACACACCCAGGATGGCATTCGCCCCCAGGCGGCTTTTATCGTCAGTGCCGTCCAGCGCTGACATGGCACTGTCAATCGCACGCTGCTCCCGAATATCTCTGCCCGTAAGCGCAGGCGACAGTTCGTCATGTACGGCGCTGACCGCCTGAAGCACGCCTTTTCCGCCATAACGGTGCGCATCGCCGTCACGGCGTTCATGTGCTTCACGCTTTCCGGTGCTGGCCCCGGACGGGACGGAAGCGCGGGCGCGACAACCTGCTGCAGTGACGGCCTCCACCTCAACGGTGGGGTTACCACGCGAATCCAGGATTTCCCGGGCAATGACTTTATCCAGAATAAAATTGTTCATCTTTTCTCCTTAGCGGGGCAGGTGCGTGATAAGCACATCAATATTCAGGTGGTTGACATACTCCAGTGAGCCTGACGTCAGCTGGCCCATAAAGCGGTTGCGGTGCCCTGCGATGACAAGATCTATACCAAGTTCAGCAATACACTTCTCAACATCCTCAAACCGGTGCATCGTGACAAGCTCACGCGTTTCAATTTTTTCTGGCAGGGAAGCAGCCAGCTCATTCAGCATTGATTTCCCCTGGATAACCTCTTTTGAGACGGCATCATCCATCAGGCTGTCTGAGACATAATTCATTTCCCGGTAATCATCGCTGATGTGCGCAAGCGTAATCTTAATATCAGCCTGACTGGCCAGCGCCGCCGCATTGCTTACCAGAACCTCACCATCCTCTCTGCCGTGAACGAGCACGAGCGCATGTGTATAACGTTTCATCATAAACTCCGACATTCATTGAGTTGAGTTTCCAGCCATGGCAGAAGCTGTTTCTTTCGGCTGAGCATGCCCGGAATGGAGCAGGGTCCGGACTTAGTCATTGCCGGCCCTGCGAAATACAGCGTGGAGTAATTGTCAGTAATGTTTGTCAGCATGAGTACCGCCAGTCCGGCACCCGTCTGACGGGCAAGCCATGACAATGACGCCAGGAGCGGCTCGGTCAGTGCGCTGAGCTGTGACCTGTCCATCACCTCAACCTGGGCGATACGCACATCGGTGCCCGCAATAACGAATGCCTTAAGGTCTCTGTCAATAAGGCTCTGAGGTGAAAGACCCGTGGTATCCGTTTTGGCCATGAGGAGCCGGCGGGCAAAGGATTTGCGACTGACGCCCGTTCTGACACAAAGCTGGGTCACGATCCGGATGTCACTTTCTGTGGTTGTGGGGGAACGCAGATTGACGGTGTCGCTGAGAACGGCACCCAGCAGTAAAATCGCCAGCGCCGGCGGAAGGCTGTTTCTGTCCTGCTCGCTCATGAGCAGCCAGAGCACCGTAGCGCTGCTGCCCACAGGTTTTATGCAGACTTCAGGCGGAAGGCGGGTAGCCAGCCCGCCCAGCCGGTGGTGATCAATTATGCCGGTGACATTACAGTGGGGCAGCCATTCCGGCCCCTGAGCGGGTTCGGTGAAGTCGACCAGCCATACCTCGGTGCCCTCCGCTCTCGCGGGAGAAAGGGGTGGCAGAGGAATACCCGCTTCACTGAAGATAAAACAGGTTTCCCTGTTTGCTTCGCCCAGTCGCCAGGCACAGGCTTCGCGATCAGAGGCGTTCAGCCAGTGTGCCGCCACGACCGCAGTGCAGATGGCATCGCTGTCCGGATTGATATGACCAAATACGTTTATCAAGATCATCTCCCTGGATAGGGAGGTATGCGAGGCAAAACGGAGAGACGGCCTGACATACCCCTGTTGAAAGAGTTATATCAGGCGTCATCAGCCCACGCTGGGGCGGTTGGGTAAGGTGGAACGCCATCACCTTTAAAACATCATAGATCAACGTTTCATTAATGTCAGCATGCTTCCGGTTGCCCTGGGGGTTTAGATGGCCGGGCACAGGCGCAACGGCCGTACTGCCTTTACCGGAATTTACGCTGACCGGTCAGGGAACGTTACTGTTTATGATAAAATTCTTTTTTATCAATTGGTTCAGAAGGTAAGTAGTTACAGAGTTATCTCACGACTTATCTGAAGGACGTATTTGCACTCATCGTATTTACTGTAACAGACAGTCTGAACTCAACTTCAAAAGGAGGCTGTGTGCCACAGTCCACGATCCGAAATAAAAAAAACCTCTCTGCCGTTGTCGGCGGGTTTATCAGCTCGCCAGCGGCAGGCGGCATTATCCTAATCCTTGCGTCCGCAGCGGCTATCGTTGTAGCTAACTCTTCGCTTCGCGAGGGATATGAATCTCTGCTGAAATACAAAACTGCCGGCCTGTCTGTTGAGCACTGGGTTAATGATGGACTCATGGCCATCTTTTTCCTGTTTGTCGGGCTGGAAATCAAGCGTGAGCTTCTTGCGGGTGAGCTGTCCACGTGGAGCCAGCGCGCACTGCCCGGCTTCGCGGCGCTGGGGGGCGTTGCGGTGCCGGCACTGATTTATGCCGGTTTTAACTCTGGTGATGCAGATACGCTCCGGGGATGGGCCATACCTGCAGCGACGGACATTGCTTTTGCACTGGGTGTGCTGACCCTGCTGGGAAAACGGGTTCCGCCGTCCCTGAAGATTTTTCTCTCTGCCCTGGCCATTCTGGATGATATGGGTGCTGTGGCGATTATTGCGATTTTTTATACCAGCGATATTTCACTCCTGATGCTTGGCAGCGCTGCGGCAACCGCCCTGCTGATGGCTGGCATGAACAAAGCAGGTGTGAAGCGGTTGCTTCCCTATCTCGTGGCTGGCGCATTGATGTGGTTTTTCATGCTTCAGTCGGGAGTGCATGCCACGGTCGCAGGTATTCTGAGCGCGCTGTTTATTCCGCTGAATACAAGTGGTACGTCTGACTCACCGCTTGAGAGACTGGAACATGGCCTTGAGCCATGGGTCGTCTTTCTTATTCTCCCGATATTTGGCTTTGCCAATGCGGGCGTGTCACTCTCAGGCCTGACCGCGGAGGACATTCTGTCACCTGTGCCGACAGGCGTGGCAGCAGGGCTTTTCTTTGGCAAACAGGCCGGTGTTTTTGGCCTTTCGGTGCTGGCTATCACTCTGGGGCTGGCTAAAAAGCCCGCGAACAGCTCATGGCTTCAGCTGTACGGCGTCGCTGTACTGTGCGGCATTGGATTTACCATGAGCCTCTTCATTGGTAACCTGGCCTTTGCGGGAAGTCAGCTGCTTATTGATGAAGTAAAAGTTGGCGTGCTGGGAGGATCGGTCCTCTCTGCATTTGCCGGAGCCCTTATCCTGATGCTTTCGCGCCGGCATTAAGCCGAAATTTGTGCAGCAATTGATGCAACTTGAGATTGAAGTAATACCTGACCGAACACTCTGGCCACTTACAGCAGGTTCTTATTGTGAATGATATTACCAATGAGCTAAAAAATATTGATGCCGCACTTCTTGAAACCCCACTGACCGAAGAAAAGCTCAGTGTTTCAGTAGTGGCTCATCCGCCCCGCATCCTGATGCTTTACGGCTCGCTGCGCGAACGCTCTTACAGCCGGCTGACGACGGAAGAAGCCGCCCGGCTGCTGACGGCAATGGGTGCCGAAGTGAAAATCTTCAACCCTTCCGGCCTGCCGCTGCCCGACGACGCTCCGGAGACGCATCCGAAAGTCACGGAACTGCGCGAACTGGTACTCTGGTCGGAAGGTATGGTCTGGTGCTCGCCGGAACGGCACGGCGCGATGACCGGCATCATGAAGACACAGATTGACTGGATACCCCTGACGTCCGGAGCCGTCCGGCCTTCTCAGGGAAAAACGCTCGCGGTCATGCAGGTCAGCGGTGGCTCGCAGTCGTTCAATGCCGTCAACCAGATGCGCATCCTCGGACGCTGGATGCGCATGATCACCATCCCGAACCAGTCATCCGTGGCAAAAGCCTGGGCCGAGTTTGATGAAGATGGTCGCATGAAGCCTTCTCCGTATTACGACCGCATCGTTGACGTGATGGAGGAGCTGATGAAGTTCACCCTGCTGACGCGCGGACGCAGTGATTACCTGACCGATCGCTACAGCGAGAGGAAAGAGAGTGCTGCGCAGCTGTCTGAGCGGGTCAACCAGCGCAGCATATAAAAAAGCCGGCATCTGCCGGCTTTTGTCTTTTGTTTTTCCAGGGTCAGCGGCTGATCCGGTTACCGTACTCATCGATGACCTGTTCACCATCTTCTTTCGTAAAGGCTCCTTTCTGCGGGTCCGGCAGGATATCCAGAACAGCTTCAGACGGACGACAGAGCCTGGTGCCGAGAGGCGTCACCACCACCGGACGGTTAATAAGGATGGGGTGAGCCAGCATGGCATCGAGCAGCTCATCATCACTGAACCGGTCCTCTGCCAGCCCCAGCTGCTCATACGGCTCCGTATTTTTGCGCAGCAGCGCGCGCGCGCTGATACCCATATCGGAAATCAGCTTTTTCAGCTCGTCGCGCGCCGGCGGCGTCTCCAGATACAGAATCACCGAAGGCTCCAAGCCGCTGTTGCGGATAAGCGCCAGGGTGTTACGCGACGTCCCGCAGGCCGGGTTGTGGTAAATAGTGATATCAGTCATAAACGGTACTCCGTTGCGGCGCTGCGCAGACACAGCCCCGGGGTTAAGGTTAAACAGACAGGCGCAGGGCCAGCGCGGCCAGCGTCACAAAAAGCACCGGCAGGGTCATCACGATGCCCACGCGGAAGTAATAGCCCCAGCTGACGGTAATGTTTTTCTGCGCCAGGACGTGCAGCCACAGCAGGGTGGCCAGACTGCCGATCGGGGTGATTTTCGGGCCGAGGTCACAGCCGATGATGTTGGCGTAAATCATTGCCTCCTTCACCACGCCCTGCGCGGTACTGCCGTCAATCGACAGCGCGCCAATCAGCACGGTGGGCATGTTGTTCATCACCGATGACAGGAAGGCTGTCAGGAAGCCGGTTCCCAGCGTGGCACCCCAGACGCCATGCTCTGCAAACCGGTTCAGGATGGCAGAGAGATAATCCGTCAGCCCGGCGTTGCGCAGGCCATACACCACGAGGTACATGCCCAGCGAGAAAATCACTATCTGCCAGGGCGCGCCTTTAAGCACTTTACGGGTATCAATAGCGTGCCCTTTCCGGGCGACCAGCCAGAGAATAAATGCCGCCCCCGCCGCGACCAGACTGACCGGCACGCCGAGCGGCTCCAGACCAAAAAAGCCCGCCAGCAGCAGAAGCAGCACCAGCCACCCGGTTTTAAAAGTTCGCATGTCCCGGATAGCGTCACGCGGCGCTTTCAGCTTCGCCAGGTCATAGGTTGCCGGGATGTCTTTGCGAAAAAACAGGTGCAGCATCACCAGCGTGGCCGCTACGGACGCGATATTCACCGGCACCATGACGGACGCATACTCACTGAACCCCAGCGTAAAGAAGTCCGCCGTCACGATGTTGACCAGGTTCGAGACGATGAGCGGCAGGCTGGACGTGTCCGCGATAAAGCCGGCAGCCATGACAAAGGCCAGCGTGGCACCAGGGCTGAAGCCCAGTGCCAGCAGCATAGCGATGACGATGGGCGTCAGGATAAGCGCCGCGCCATCATTGGCGAACAGCGCCGCTACCGCCGCGCCAAGCAGGATGATATACGTGAACAGCAGCCTGCCTTTACCGTCTCCCCAGCGGGAAACGTGCAGTGCCGCCCACTCAAAAAAGCCGGACTCATCCAGCAGCAGGCTGATAATGATGACCGCAATAAACGTGGCCGTGGCGTTCCAGACAATCTGCCAGACAACCGGAATATCACCGATATGCACCACGCCGGTCAGCAGCGCCAGCGCGGCCCCGATACAGGCACTCCAGCCAATACTGAGACCCTTCGGCTGCCAGATAACCAGCACCAGTGTCAGGACAAAAATCGCAACTGCCAGAAACATACTCTCTCCTTAAATACTGCACCTGTCAGAACAGGGACAGCAGTCTTAATGATTTATATGCGACAAATCATATATGTAAAATTAAATTTTTAAAGGCAGACGGGCTTGCCATTCGTCGTTGCGTTATCCCGTACAGCCTGCTGGCTGAGTTGCTGGATGTCATCCCGCTGGCACAGGTAAGCCTGTTCAATCACAGACGCCGCCCAGGCGGGCATGTGAGGGGAAAGCCGGTAATGAATCCACTTCCCTTCACGCCTGTCGGTGAGCAGGCCACAATCTCTCAGTAATGCCAGATGCCGGGATATCTTGGGCTGGCTTTCTTTCAGAATAAGCGTCAGCTCGCACACGCAGAGTTCGCCTTTTTCCCGCAAAAGCAAAATAAGGTTTAAACGCGTTTCGTCAGACAGCCCCTTGAAAAGCTGCAGAGGAGAAAGCGGTGGCATGATAGTTCCCGATAGCAGACGTAAAAAAACAGTGTGACTTTTAACCTCCAGGGCGTCAATACATATTCATTTATTCGCATGTGTTAAGTCGGGCCGGATCTGCCCCGGTCTGATGAGCCAGGCGCAGGCATTTTGATGTTTATGCTGCCATCGCCGACCCTTATTGCGGGCTGAAACGTTGACCTCTTACCGCTTTCGTTTATAGTTTAGCGCCTGTCCTGATAAAGTCGGGCTTCACCGTCAGCGCGCCTTCCACAGAGTTTCGCTGGCTTAATTCAGTCCTGAAGGCACCTTTTGCCGTAAAGGAGCACTTAAAAAATCATGCGTCTTACGCCACCCTGAGTCGTAACCCCTCTCCGTCGCACTGAGTAGTTTCAGTCGCGCACTCAAAAACATCCCGTCTGCGGATGTGCTTTTTCGTACCTGAATTTTTTGCCCTAACGGGCTGACTGTATTCAAAATCTGAGAAATTATTATGCTGCTGTCCTCAACGCGTAAGGACTGGCTGGGCAACGTCCGTGGTGACGTGCTCGCCGGTATTGTCGTTGCGCTCGCGCTCATTCCTGAAGCGATCGCGTTTTCCATCATTGCCGGAGTCGACCCGCAGGTCGGCCTTTACTCGGCGTTCTGTATTCCCGTGGTGATGGCCATCTTTGGCGGACGCCCCGCGATGATTTCATCGGCCACCGGTGCGATGGCGCTGCTGATGATAACCCTGGTGAAAGACCACGGTCTGCAGTATCTGCTGGCGGCGTCGGTGCTTACCGGCCTGCTGCAGCTGGTCGCCGGCTACCTGAAGCTTGGCAGTCTGATGCGCTATGTGTCCCGTTCGGTCGTGACAGGATTCGTCAACGCGCTGGCCATTCTGATTTTCATGGCGCAGCTGCCGGAGCTGACCAACGTGACCTGGCACGTGTATGCGCTCACCGCCGCAGGCCTGGCAATCATCTACCTCTTTCCGTACCTCAATAAAACCATTCCCTCCCCGCTGGTCTGCATCGTGGTGCTGACCGCCATTTCCATGTGGCTGCACCTGGACGTGCGCACCGTGGGCGACATGGGCAAGCTGCCCGACAGCCTGCCGGTGTTCCTGATTCCGGACATTCCGCTGAACCTGGACACGTTGCTGATTATCCTGCCTTACTCCGCCGGCCTTGCCGTGGTGGGACTGCTGGAATCCATGATGACCGCCACTATCGTTGACGACATGACCGATACCCCGAGCGATAAAAACCGCGAGTGCAAGGCGCAGGGCATCGCCAACGTCTGCACGGCGTTTATCGGCGGCATGGCGGGCTGCGCCATGATTGGCCAGTCGGTGATTAACGTGAAGTCCGGCGGACGGGGCCGGCTTTCCACGCTCACCGCGGGTGCCGTGCTGCTGTTGATGGTGGTATTCCTGCGTGAGTGGGTGTCGCAGATCCCGATGGCGGCGCTGGTTGCCGTCATGATCATGGTGTCCATCGGCACCTTCTCCTGGCGCTCTATTACCGACCTGCGCCGCCATCCGCTGTCGACCAGCGTGGTCATGCTGGCAACTGTGGCGGTAGTGGTGGCAACCGACAATCTGGCCTTCGGCGTGCTGACCGGGGTGCTGATTGCCTCACTGAACTTTGCCACCAAGGTAGCGCGCTTTATGACGGTCAGGTCGTCACTGGCGGGCGATACCCGGATTTATACCGTGACAGGCCAGGTCTTTTTTGCCTCCGCCGATCGCTTTATGAGCCACTTTGATTTCAGGGAAGCGGCAGAGCGCGTGGTCATTGACGTTACGCACGCCCATTTCTGGGACATCACCTCCGTAAGCGCGCTGGACAGGGCGGTGATTAAGTTCCGCCGGGAAGGCGCTGAGGTGGAAATACTGGGCATGAACGACGCCACCCGCACCCTCGTTGACCGCTTCGGAGTGTATGACAAGCCGGAAGAAGCGGAAAAACTGATGGGCGGTCACTAACCGACAGGAGATTCAGCTATGAAAAATACCGTTGTGGCCTGCGTGGACGGTTCGCCGTCAACCGGGCCGGTCTGTGACTACGCGGCGTGGGCCGCCGCCGGTCTCTCTGCGCCGCTGGCCCTGCTGCACGTGCTGGAAAAAGACGGTCATCCGGCCGTCTCTGACCTGAGCGGCAGCATTGGCATCGACAGCAAAGAGCTGCTGACCGAAGAGCTGGTGCGCGTGGAGGGTGAGCGCAGCCGCCTGCTCATGGCGCAGGGTAAAGCCATTCTCTCCGGTTGCGCGGAGCGGCTGTCCCGTGCGGGAATTCCGGAAGTGCGCCAGCTGCAGATGCACGGCGCGCTGGATGAAATCCTTGCCGGGCTGGATGACGTCAGGCTGATGGTGCTTGGCCGGCGTGGTACGGAACACACCGTGGGCAGCCATCTGGAAAGCGTCATCCGCCTGCAGAAAGAGCCTGTGCTGGTCGTGCCGGAAACGTTCAGCGCGCCCTCCCGGGTGCTGTTTGCCTGGGACGGCAGCGAGGCCAGCCGCCGAAACCTGACCCGTCTGACCGTGAGCCCGCTGCTTTGCGGCCTGACCTGCCATGTCGTGATGGTGAACGGCGATGATGCTTCACTTCTTGATGCTAGGCTGATACTGCAGGCGGCCGGCATTGATGCAGAGTCCCGGATGATTCAGGATGAATCTGTTTCTCGCGGCCTGTGCCGTTACGCGGAGGAGAACGGAACGGACCTGATCGTGATGGGGGCCTGGGGACACTCCCGGCTGCGCCGGTTCTTTATCGGCAGCCACACTACGTCGATGCTGGCTGAAAGCCGTCATCCGCTGCTGATGCTGCGATAAACTTTACGGGCCTGCAACCCGGGCCCTTTTCATCACGCGCCTCCGGAACTGATGTTCCGGAGGCGTTCATTTGTGCGGCGCCTTTATCTGCCGCGTTCAGGGAATACCATGCGTCAGCTGTTTCGCTTTATGTACCAGCACGGCAGTCATCTCGCTTTCGGCGCAATACTGATGGCGATGTCGAGTTTCGGGCAGACTTACTTTGTATCGCTTTACGGGCAGGACCTGCGTCAGGCCTTCGGGCTCAGCGACGGCGGGCTGGGCGGACTTTATGCCGCCGGCACCGTGCTGAGCGCCGTCACGCTGACCTGGGCGGGCCGGCTGATTGATTACACAACCACACGGTGGTTTACCCTGGCCGTTACCCTGCTTCTGATGACGGCGTGCCTGCTCGTATCCGGTGCGCAGGCGGCATGGATGCTCTGTGCAGGCTTTTACCTGCTTCGCCTCGGCGGCCAGGGGCTGATGGTGCATACCGCACTCACTGCGACTGCACGCCAGTTTCCGCTTGATGCCGGCAAGGCGCTGGGCGCTATCGCGCTGGGCCTGTCGCTGGCGCAGGCGCTGTTTCCGGTCGCGGCCGTGCAGATTAACCATCTGACGGGATGGCGCATGGCCTGGCTGATAAACGCTGCGGTCCTGGTTACCGGCGTTGCGCTGGCTGTCACCTTTCTTCCGCGCGCTGCCGAAAAACCACTGCGAACGTTCAGAAAACGGGGCGCATTGAAGGTTCGCGAAACGTCCGTATGGAAAAACCGGAACCTGCTGCTGGCTCTGCCGGCGGTGCTGGCGTCACCATTCATTACCACGGGCTTCTTTTTTCATCAGGCTCGACTGGCAGAGGAGAAAGGGTGGGCATTGTCGTGGGTTGCAGGATGGTTCATTGCCTACGCGGTTACGCAGGCGGCGTCCCTGCTCTCCTTTGGTCCGCTGATTGACCGCCTCACGCCGCGCCGTCTGCTGCCATGGTTTCTGCTGCCGCAAGGCGCGGGCATGCTGGCGCTGTGGCTCAGCAGCAGTCTGTGGGTCACGCCGTTTTATCTCATTATGACCGGCATATCGTCAGCCATTGCGTCCACGCTGGCGACCGCGCTGTGGGTACAGCTGTTTGGCCCGGCGCAGCTCGCAAAAGTGCGCTCGGCTGTTGAGGCAGGTACTGTACTTGCCAGTGGCGCATCTCCGGTCATCATGGGTGTGCTGATTGATCATCATGTCACTCTCAGAATACAGGCGCTGCTTTGCCTGGTCTTCATTCTCACTGCCAGTTTGGTCGCAACCCGGGTTCAGCCAGCCCTCAGGACATAAACATCTAAATACAGGAATCGCTTTAAGGACGAAAGTGCATTAAGTAAATGCAACTATGTACCGAAGCGGACAACGTCCGCTTTTCGCTCATAGCGGACTTTAATGCCTTAACAGCGTAACCACTGCTTTTACCAGGCTGGACGACGTTACCTGAACTCGTTTCGGGTAACGTCGTCAGCAGGCAAGCCGCGTAGCGGTGCGACAGCAGAATTTAATAGTTACAACACCCTAAAATATTTTAAGCACGTCACCCCGCATCAACCTCTCCTAATTAATTTTCATTTTCGGGTAATGAGTTAACGGCTGACCCGCCCAGCCGGATTCCGCATCCTTACCGCACCAAACAACCACTGGAGGTGCATATGAAATCTTATCGCCCGGTAGCCCGACTTTTTCTGTGTGGCGGCGTGCTGGGCCTTTCATCTCTCACGGCGCTGTCAGCTCAGGCATCTGAAAAGGATGAGCTGGCGTCCGCCCAGCGCATGATCGTTCAGGTGCAGGCGTCGCTGGAGCGTGCCCGGGTGGCCGCCGCCCAGGAGGATACCGCGGAACGTGGCCGCTACTTCTTTGACTACCAGCGCGCCAACGCCGACCTGCGCACCATCAGCGCCGGTATCGATCGTTACCTTGAGCCGTCCCGTGCTCAGCCACGCGATCTGTCAGGCGTAGCCGGTAACTACCGCCGGGAACGCCCCTGATGGCGATGACCGCCGCGCAGGAAGCGGCCTTTAAAGCCGCCTCAGGAAATCTGGAACCGAGCGGGATGCACCTGCTGTGCCTTGGCCTGCTGATTGGCTTCCTTTTTTTCTGGGCCGCATGGGCCATCGTCGACGTCTGGTCGGGCTGGTCCGGGGATCGCGTTAAGTCAGCCGCCATGGGCAGGGCCGTGGTCCGCACGGTTTTATTGTTAGTCGTAAGTATCTGGATGTTTTGCAGTTAACCCTTAATCAACCCAATACAGGTGAAATCATGTCTACATTTTCTTCCGTTCTGTCCCGCGTTTCCGTTAAGGCCAAGTCCGCTTATGCCCGCCTCATCACCACGGGTCTGCTAAGTGCATTTACCGCCGCCCCTGCCATGGCCGATCTGCCTCAGGTTGAGGGGCCGACCTCCGGCGGCGCCGGCAACGGCCTGATGGGCACCCTGAGCGGCCACGTACAGGACGGCCTCGTGCTGGGCGGCCTGGTACTCTGCGGCTTTGCCTTCTTCAAGGTGGCCGAGGCGAGCCTGGTGACGTTCGGCGAGGTACGTAATGACCGCGCCTCCTGGACCAAATTCGGCTCCATCGTGGTGGTGGGAATCGTTCTGCTCGTTGCTGTTATCTGGCTGCTGGGCAAGTCCGCCGAAGTTATCAGCTAAGGAGCGCATCCGGATGGCGACCATTCGCTTTCTGCCGGATCGCCTTAACTCTGAGCCTGTTGTTTTTCGGGGGTTTACCACCCCCGAGTTGGGAATGGCGGCGCTGGCGGGGGTGGGGATCGGTTTTGTGCTCTCCCTGCCCTTCGCCTTCATTTTTGGCTGGCTGGCGGTCCCGACAGTGGCCCTGCTGTTCCCGCTCGTGCTGATCGCCTTTGGCGGCAGATGGCTCGCCGCCAGAAAGCGCGGCAAGCCCGAGAACTACCTGTGGCAGCAGGTCGCGCTAAAAATGCGCCGCACGGGCTTCGGCGATCCTTCACTAATCATCGACTCGCGGGGCTGGTCCCTGCGTCGCAGCAAGAGCATCAGGAGCATCAAATGAGTCGTTTTCGCCACGCGGTTAAGGGCCGCGATCAGCATATTTTTACCCTGCGGGCGGCCTGCGTTGTGTTGCTGTTACTGCTGATGACCGCCCTGGGCGGCTGGATGCGAGCCCCGGAAAAGCTGACCATTCACAACCCGCCGGACTTACGCAAGGGCAGCACCCGCCCCTGGTGGGAAATCCCGCCGCCGACGGTCTACGGCTTTACCTATTACATTTTTCAGCAGCTCAATGCCTGGCCCAAAAACGGCAAGGTGGACTATCCCGCCCGCATTCAGTCGCTGTCCTCCTACCTCACGCCGCAGTGTAAGGCGTTTCTTGAGGAAGACGCTAAGCAGCGCGGTGAGAAAAACGAGCTCACCGACCGCGTCCGCGTGGTTTATGAAATTCCCGGCCGCGGCTACGACACCAACAGCGTGAAGGTGGTTGACCGCGATAACTGGGTCGTGAAGCTCGATCTGGTCGCGGATGAATACTACCTCACCGAGCCGGTCAAGCGCGTGACCGTGCGCTACCCGATCAGGGTCGTTCGCTGGGACGGCGACTCCGAGACCAACCCGTTCGGCATGGCCCTGGACTGCTACGACGGCATTCCACAGCGCCTCTCCGCCGCCCCGGAGCTACCAAAACACACCAACAAGGGGATGTTCTGATGATGTGCTCAACGTTAACATTCAGCTCCCGCGCCTGCCTGGTGGCGCTGTCGCTTACGCTGATACCGGCAGCCATACTTAGCACGGCCCCGGCGCGGGCCGACGAGCTGATGAAGTGGGAGCGCGTTCCCCTGCAGATCCCCCTGAAAACCGGCACCGAGCGCGTTATTTTTGCCGATAAAAACGTGCGCGTCGGCTTTCCGCCCGCGCTGAACGGCAAGCTGCGCGTGCAGAGCACCGGCGGCGCGGTCTACCTGAAGGCCGACAGCGACTTCCCGGCTACCCGCCTGCAGCTGCAGGACATGGAATCAGGCGAGGTGATCCTGCTGGACGTCCGCGCCGCCGGTACGGGCCCGACCGAGCCGGTAAAAATCATCTACAGCGGCGACGTCAGCACGGCCAGTAGCGCAGCCGCTGACTCTGCCCCGACGTCCGGCGATGACGCCGGCAAAGCGCCGGCGCGGCGCAAAAAGGTCAGCTACAAGGCGCCCATTCCGGTACTGCTGACGCGCTACGCCGCGCAGAACCTGTATGCCCCGATACGCACGGTCGAAGGCGTGCCTGGGATTCATCCCGTTAATCCGCACCTGCCGTCCCGCATCACCACGCTTTACCCCACGGCGCCCGTGACCGTGTCACCCGTGGCCGGCTGGGGCGCGGCAGGGAGAACCGTGGTGGCGTTGCGGGTGCGCAACACCTCTTCCCAAAAGATCGTGCTCGATCCGCGTGAGCTGCAGGGCCAGTTCATCACCGCCACCTTCCAGCACCGCTGGCTAGGCGCCGCCGGCACGCCGGAGGACACCACCACGCTGTACCTGGTCACCGCCGGCCGCGCCGATGAGGCGTTCGTACGCGAGCCGTCCACCGCCCGTTCCGCCCGTTCCGCCCAGAAGGTGATCCGCTATGAAGATTAAGTCAAACGGCCTGGTCAAGGTCCTGGTGCCGGCGGTGCTCGTCGCCGGCGGTTTTATCGCGGTCAAGAGCCACAACAGCAAGACGCCCGAGCCCGCCGCGCAGACAACAGCGCAGGCCGATCCGGCTTTAGCGAACCTCTCCCCGCAAGAACTGAAGGCGCTCGGCGTCGAAGGTGACACGCCGCAGGACACGCTGAAAACCATCGTGGGCTCCCTGAACGCCGTGCGGCAACAGCAGGCCACGCTAAACAAGCAGAACGCTGACCTGCTGGACGAGAATAAAAAGCTGCGCGAGCGGAATCAGAACGTGTCCGGCCAGGTTAACGAGGCCGTTCAGGGCGTACAAAAGGGCTTCAGCGACAGCGAGAAGCAGCTGCGCCAGCAGCAGAACGCGCTGACGTCAAAAATCAACGACCTGACCTCCCAGTTGCAGAAAACCGGCAAAGGGCTGGCCGACAAGGCCGGCAGCCAGGACGGCGACATTCCTCTGGGCCTCGGGCTGGACGGCATGGGCGCCGGCGCGGCGGCGTCTGGCAGCGACGGCCTGATGTGGGTAACGCCGCAGGATGGCAAAAACACCCAGTCCGGACAGGGCGGCAGCAGCAACGGCTCAGCCAGCACCGGCGGCACAACGGCCTTCCCGACCTCCTTCATGAGCGAAAATGCCGTCACCCGACAGAAGGCCAGTTACGAACAGCAGGTTAAGGGCTCAACCAGCGAAAAAGGTAAGGAAGACGAGGCCGAGCCGGTCTACACCCTGCCAGAAAACTCCACACTCATCGGCAGCCGCGCCATGACCGCCCTGCTGGGCCGCGTGCCGGTTAACGGCACCGTGACCGATCCGTATCCCTTCAAGGTGCTTATCGGCAAAGACAACCTGACCGCCAACGGCATCGAGCTCCCGGACGTGGAGGGTGCCATCGTGTCCGGCACGGCCTCGGGCGACTGGACCCTGTCCTGCGTCAGGGGCCAGGTCAGCAGCATTACCTTTGTGTTCACCGACGGCACGGTGCGAACGCTGCCGAAGCCCGACCGCAGCGGAAAGTCCGGCAACGGTCAGAACGCACAGAACGGCGGTAAAGACACCGGAACAAACGGCGGCATCGGCTGGATTTCCGATGAGAACGGCATTCCATGCATTTCCGGCACGCGTAAATCCAACGCGTCCACTTACCTGCCGACGCTGGGCCTGCTTGGCGCTGCCGGCGCGGCTGGCGATGCGGTGGGCCAGAACCAGCAGACCAGCCAGACCAACGCCTACGGCGGCGTCACCTCCACGCTGACCGGCGACGCCGGACAGGCCGTGCTCGGCAAGGCGCTTTCCGGCAGCTCCGACGAGATCACCGAGTGGGTGAAGCAGCGCTACGGCCAGACCTTTGACGCCATTTACGTTCAGCCGGGCGCGCACCTCGCCGTGCACATCACCCGCGAGCTGGCAATCGACTATGAAGACAAAGGCCGCAAGGTGCGCTACGACTTCACCCTGCCCGGTGAAGACGGCAGCACCGGCGGGCTCGACTGAGGAGAAATAACATGCAGATTTCAGTAACGCTCGGCGTTTTTGTACTGGTTGCGGCCGCCACCCTGACGGGCTGCTCCACGTCAAAGGATGAGATGCTTCCGGCGGGCGACAGCAACATGCTGGAGCTGTGGAAGGGCACGGACGGCGAAAGCGGCCCGTCGCGCGGCGTGGAGGGGCGCGCCGCCCTGCGCCGCGCCCTGACTGATAACGAACAACAGGCGGCGGCCGGCGACGATCGCAGCTACAGCCGCACCCAGGAGTCGGAGATCAGCCAGCAGTTCCCGCGCCTGCCGAATCCCGACATGGTTATGTACGTTTTTCCACACCTGGCGCAGGGCAACACGCCCGTGCCGGGCTACAGCACCGTTTTCCCTTTCTATGACCAGACGCAGTACGCGATGCCTGGTGAACGCACGGAGGCGCTATGATGTTTGGACTCTTCAGGAAAAACCGGCCGGCCGGACAGGATGCGCCGGAGCAGGACGGCCCGGAGCCGCTGGCGCGCCCGGGAAAAATGACGCAGGGCGACGAAATGCAGGTGTACTCGCACAATTCGTCGATCGTGGACTACCTGCCGTGGGCGGAGTTCCTGGACGAGGATCAGTGCCTGCTGCTGGACGACGGCGTCTCGGTCGGAGCGGTATACGATATCACCCCGGTTGCCACCGAGGGGCGTCCCGACACGCGTCTGGAGCAGATCCGGGACGTGGTTGAAGACGCGCTGCAAGACAGCTTTGACGACATTGAAGCGAACCCCTGGATCGTGCAGTTTTTCTGCCAGGACGAAAACGACGTGGACGCCTATCTGGACAGGCTGCGCGGGTACGTTAAGCCGCACGCGCAGCACACGGATTTTACCGAGGCGTGGCTGAAGGAAACCGAAAGCCACCTGCGCGGCATCGCCCGCCCGCAGGGGCTGTTTGTGGACAAGCTGATCACCGGCCAGCCGTGGCGCGGCCAGCAGCGCCGGACCCGCATGGTGGTGTATCGCTGGGTGGAGAAAAACAACCGCGACGTAATGCCGCCGGTCGGCATGCTGAACCAGGCGTGCGAAAGGCTGTGCGGTGCGCTCTCCAGCGTCAACATCGGCTGCACGCGGCAGAACGGCCTGCAGGTGCACGCCTGGCTCCTGCGCCTGTTTAACCCGGCGCCGGAAGGCATGGACCGGGAGCAGTTTTACCGCGCGGCAGCCTACGAGGACACCCGCAACACGCCTGACGGCATGATACCCGTGGAAAACGACTTCTCCGAAACGCTGCTGTTCACGCCGCCGCGCTCGGACGTGGAAAACGGCGTGTGGTGGCTGGATAACCTGGCCCACTCTGCCCTGACGGTTGAGCGGCTGCGCAAGCCGCCCGAGCCCGGCACGCTGACCGGTGAGAAAAGCCGGGGCGAGAAAAAGGTCAACGCCCTGATGGACATGTTTCCCGAGGGCACCATGCTGTGCATGACGATCATCGCGGAGCCGCAGGATACTCTTGAGGAGAAGTTTAACCGGCTGGCAAAGAACGCCATCGGGGAAAACACCGAGTCGGGGCGCGTGCGCCAGGACGTGGCCGCCGTGAAGGAGCTGCTGGGCAACCGGCACAAGCTGTACCGCGCCGGCATCACGTTTTTCCTGCAGGCCAGGGACATGAAGGAGATGAACCGCAAGCGCATCGAGCTTTCCACTGTGCTGCTCAACGAGGGGCTGCAGCCCGTGCGCGCAGAGCACGAGGTCGGCCCGCTGAATGCCTGGCTGCGCGCGCTGCCGATGTGCTTTAACCCGCAGCACGACAAAAAAAACTGGTACACCCGACTGACGTGGGTCCAGCACCTGGCCGGCCTGCTGCCCGTGACCGGCCGGGAAACCGGCACCGGCAACCCGGGTTTCAGCTTTTTTAACCGGGGCGGCGACGTGCTGAACTTCGATCCCCTGAACAAACACGACCGTTCTCAGAACGCGCACATGCTGCTGTTCGGGCCAACCGGGGCGGGCAAGTCGGCCACCCTGTGCTCGATGCTCTGCCAGCTGATGGCCGTACAGCGCCCGCGCCTGTTTATCGCCGAGGCCGGCAACAGCTTCGGCCTGACGGCGGACTACTTTGAAAGCCTCGGTCTTACGGTGAACAAGGTCAGCGTCAAGCCGGGCAGCGGCGTGACCCTGCCGCCGTTCGCCGACGCGCACAAGCTGTTTGAAAGCGACGCCCCGCCGCTGGCGGTGGCCGAAAGCGACCTGCCGGAAATCGATGAGGACGACGAGGGCGAGGACAATGAAAAGCGCGACATTCTGGGAGAAATGGAAATTTCCGCCCGGATGATGATCACCGGCGGCGATCCGAAGGAAGACGCCGCGCTCAGGCGCGCCGACCGGGCCATGATCCGCGAAGCCCTGCTGATGGCCGCCCGACTGACCCTGGATGAAAGCCGCCAGATGCTGCCCAGCGACCTGCAGAACGCCCTGAATCGCATTTCCTCCGACGAGGCCGCCGAGGGCGGGCAGGCCCGTAACGAATCACGCCGGGCCAAGGCGGCGGAGATGGCGGAGTCGCTGGGCATGTTTACCCAGTCCGGCAGCTTTGAGGCCGAGCTGTTTAATCAGGAAGGATCGCTGTGGCCGGAGGCAGACGTTACGCTCATCGACCTGGGCCACCTTGCCCGCGAGGGGTACGAGGCCCAGATGGCGCTGACTATGGTTTCCCTGACCAACACCATCAACAACATTGCCGAACGCGACCAGTACCTTGAGCGCGACATTGTGTTTACGGTGGATGAGGCACATATCGTGACCGTTAATGCCCTCCTGGCGCCGTACATGACCAAGGTGGTCAAGATGTGGCGTAAGCTCGGAGCCTGGCTCTGGCTTGCCACCCAGAACCTTGAGGATTATCCGGCAGCTGCAGGCAAAATGCTGAACATGGCCGAATGGTGGATCTGCCTGACAATGCCGAAAAAAGAGGTGGAGGACATCGCCCGCTTCCGTACGCTTTCCGAGGAGCAAAAGTCCGTGCTGCTCTCCGCCAGCAAGCTTTCCGGGTGCTATACCGAGGGCGTGGTACTGTCGAAAAAAATTGAGGCGCTGTTCCGGGCCGTACCGCCCAGCCTGTTTCTGGCGCTGGGCATGACGGAGAAGGAAGAGAAAGCGGAGCGCAAGGCACTGATGCGTAAACATAACTGTTCAGAGCTCGATGCTGCTATTCTCGTAGCAAGAAAACTGGATCGTCTGCGTGGACTGATGACGGCTGAGTCGGCTGGGATGCCGGAATACAACGATAAAAGAGAGAAGCTGACCGCATGATTAAGCTTAAATACGCGAGCCCTGTAACACATACCCCTGCGGCCGATGAGACGCCCACGCCGACTCTTTTCGGCCTGTATCCGCAGGGTGAGCCTGTCGCCACGCAGAGCACCCAGGAGCGGCTTGAGGCGATGAAAGGCGCGCTGAAGCATCGATTGCAGCCACCGGTCGCCATTACCTGTAACCCGCACCGGATCGGGAAAAACAGCTGCGTCGCCATTCATCTGGAAGATAGCCGAGGCAAGCGCGCGGACATTCTTGTGACACAGGAAGGCCGCGCCAGCATGCCGCTGGACAACGAATTTGACTCGCCGCGCTGGTACGTCAACGTGCCCGACGCGGCGGACATGGTGTATATGACGCTCTGGGTTAATAGTGTGTTTCAGAGCTAGTTAAATGAATTAAAACCGGCGCTTTCAGCCGGTTTTAATATCTTAACTATATTTTTCTATACTTACTGCTTACCATTTTGTTTATACTTTCAAGATCAAATCCTATTTCTTTAAAAGCTAAGGAGTTACTTCTAAAATTATGCACGTAAAAAATATCAACTAAATGAGTATCGAAGTCTTTAGTAACTACATCACCATTAATAAAACTCACCAAATCTTTCACATGGAATGAATCATCTTTCCATGAGCGTAAAGTATCCTCTTGTGAGGATATGGTTCCACTCCTCAAGAAGTTTATTAATTCATTGGCATGAAAGACACGAATGCCAAAACGCTCATATCCAAGCAGTGCTCTATTGGCATTTATTACGCCATAATGAATATTATTAACACTTGAAAGCTGCAGGGAAATCTTACTGCAAAAAGTTTTAAGGTTATAGGGATCCGCCAAAGATTCTTTCATATCCCTCAACTGGCGGAGACCTTTTTTTAGATGCGAGTAAGTGTTTCTCAACTCAAAATCATTAACTGGATGATAAGGGTTTTTACATTCAAATAGGAAAAGCTCTCCATCCTTGAACGCTACTATATCGGCCTCGCATTTGCCGAAACTTACTTCTTCATCGACCTTAAATCCATTTGACAATAGCGCAGACACTACTCCTGCGACCATGCTATCATGTGTTGGTGATACAGAAAGATGGATCTTATTATTTAAAGCTATGGATCTTACTAAGTTTGATGTAGCAAGAACAAAAGGAAGAATTATATAGGCGTTTTCAACCTTGACGATAGGTGTATATTGTAAGTCAGTGAATCCTGAATCTGAGGGCAATTCCGCACATAGCCCATTAAGTAACTTTATACATTCTTCATTATCATGCCCAGTCACACTTGAAATAATAGAACAAATACTTTTCTCATCAAAAACAGGTAGCACAGACCTCAGCCTTATAACTTCCGCATCGTCAGGTCTTTCTTCTTTTAATTTTTCACAAACCTTTTTATACAAAAATCCTATAAAGTAAAAGTATCTTTGAACTTTGAAAACATCAAGTACTGTAATTTCCCCAATTATCTTTTTATTCAGCAACTTAGCATAGTTTTCATTTTCTAGAACCACGAGCATTGCTGCTTCTTCTTTAAACAACCTGCCATCACTGAAGAAGTTATACTCGTCATTGTAATCAAACAGTAACGATTGAATAACGATTCTTTCGACAGGATTTTTAGGCAGAAGATATAAATTAACTCCTTCATCCTTAATAGCTTCACTCCATATACTTTCCATGGCATCATAAAAACTAGCTATTTCCTCATCTTTTGCGATACTCATCGATAAAGAAAGCATTCTTAGGTCAGTTTTAGTGTAGCCATATGATTTTGCTTTTTCAAAGTCGTGGTTTTCGATATAAAATAATTTATTTTTTTTATCTTTTTTTAGAACGTGACCAAAAAAGTCGACTTTTATTTCAGCCTCTTTAAAATCTTGAATTTCAAAACACTTTAAAAAAATATCCTTATAGTATTTAATATCTACATTTTCATCGATGCATTTTAGGTCTGACACCTTGGTTTTATCACGAACTTCAAAATAAACACTTACTGCATAGGATATTGAAGAAATCAAAGCCTCCTTACTATAAGTATAAACTTCGTCAAATCTACTTTTAATTTCATGATTTGGATTAAATGACAGATCTTGGAAGCTTGACTCTGCTAAAGCCAGAGCTGTCTTAAGGAAATTAGGTCTAGACTTAATTGCAGAAACTATTTTAACTTTATTATTTTTCATGTCAGGACTCAGGGCGAGCAAGCCTAACACGCTGCCAAAATATTCAAAATCACTTTCATTAAAATCAACAAAATTGCAAATATCATATATTAATTCTTTTATGATTCCGGATTGATAGTCATAGTTGGAAGACCTAAAAACCCCCTTGGCTTTTAGTTCTTCTAATGAATCACCTAAGTTAGATAGAAAAATAAATCTCATTAACCCTAGCGAATAAGACCTTTTTTTATCTTTTATAGAAAGAAAGACTAAATCAATGATATTCTTAAGTAACTTTCTTTTTTCATTTGCATTATTTGGAAGGTAAGCTTTTACCTCTTCGATAATTAATATAGCATCTTCACGTTGGATTTTCTTTACAGATAATTTGGAAACTGCCTTTTCAATATTTTCGTTCATCATAAATCCCTATGATTGTCAACCTGCATACATTTATGGGTTAAAAAAAGATTATTCAGAAATATTATCGGTTTAATGATGATTATCTTTAAGCTTTTTGAGATGGAAATTAATTTTCTATAAATCATATTGAATTTAATGCTGAATCTCAGAGTCCGCGCTGTCACGCTTCCACACTGTTACTCGTGACGGAGATTTGCAATGCGCATCAAGCCACTCCTGTTTTTTTCCCTGCTGATACCGATACAGGCAATGGCAGGCACAGTCGTTTTCACCGACGCTCAACATCCTCCCCTAAATCTTACTGCCGAAACTGAAGTTGTCTGGCTGGACGGTCCCGATCGTCTGCAGCAGGCCATATTCGGTGATCTGTCGTCCGATCCACAACAGGCCGCCCTGCAGGCTCAGCAGGTCATTCACTCGCCCGACTGGCCCCGTAAGCAGGCTCAGATTGCCAGCGCCTATCGTCAGGTGGTTCATGCTTGGGAAATCGGCCTGCACAAGTACCCCGCTGTCGTATTTGATGATCGGGATGTGGTATACGGCACGGCTGACGTGGCACAGGCAAACTTGCACCGCACGCGGGGGGCCGGCTGATGCCAGGGGCATTCAAAAAGCACCTCTCCGCCGCTTGCACGGCCTCAGTTCTGGCCGTGGCCGCCGCGCCCGCCACGTTTGCCGCCATCAATACCGCCGGGATTATCGCCAGCGCGGTGACGCAGGACTGTATCAGCTGGCGCGTTAGTGGCGTCTGTTACTGGCTGATGTGTACGCCCTTTGGCTGCTCGGTCAAAACCTCGGTTAAGGTGACGCACTATATCCCCGAGGTGGTGGTTTCAACCTACACCGGCCCGGGCGGCAATCCCTGGCATGAAATGGCTTTTATGAGCGGAGCTGCGGGAGCCATTGACGGCGGACTGACCAGCGGCGCTGCCGCCGGCGGAGGGAATGCCGCCGACATCAAGGACGCAGGGCGTCGTCAGTCAAACATCAAATTTAAATACGCAGACGCCATCGGGCATCCGGCGACCTCCCTGATTGGCGGCAGCATCGCCGGCTACTCCTGCGACACCGCTGCCCAGGCATTTAACCCCTACTTCCTCAGCACCCTCGATTCGCTTATGTGGCGCACGGGCCTACCGGAATCGCTTTATCCGGAGGCGCTTATTCCCGGACAGCGCGAGCTGGGCAGCCAGGCCGCCGCCAACATGTGGGGCAACCTCTATCCACGATCGGGCTTCGTCAGCCAGACGGACGATGACAAGGCTTCAGCCGTCGTCGCCCAGCGCGTGGCCGACATCATCACCCGATCCGGACAGATCCACGTTTATCAGCAGCTGAAGGGCACCCGTAAGCCGGGCTACTGGCCGCCGGGAGAGGTGAAAGAAAACACTGGCACGGCCAACCATAAATGGCAGCGTCTGTCGCCCACGATCTCGGCTACCTGTGCCGTATTCCCCGACGGCGCCTATCCCACGGCTCAGGACGGCAATGAAGCCTATGCCCTGTGGCAGCCCTATAGCTGCTGCAAACGTCGCGGCCAGACCTTTCTATATGCAACCAATTTTTAAGAGGCAACCATGAACACAACCACACTGAGGCCAGCGTTTATTGCGGTCCTGGTCAGCATATCGATCGGCATGGCACAGGCTGATGACGATAACCGGTCCGGCGCATTTGGCATTTCACTGCCGTCGGTCAACGACAGTGCGTTCGGCTACGGCAAAAACGTCAGCGGCGCGGTATCTGACAAGCTCTATTACACCCTCGGCGGAGGCTCTGTAATTTCCCAGCCAGCCACGCGCAGTAGCATGCGCAAACTGGGAATGGATTTAGGCTGGAGCAGTGACCTGATGTGCGGCAATTTCGATCTTAAAACTACAGTGGGTAACCAACTGAATGGCGTGACCAGCGGCTACAAAAACCTGATGAGCGATGTTATTCAAGGGGCTACCGGCGCGGTCGCCAGCCTGCCGGCCATGGTGATACAGCGCGCCAATCCGGGCCTGTACGACATGCTGACCAACGGCGTGCTACAGGGAAGCGTGGCATTTGATAAGGCCCAGCTTAACTGTCAGAACATGTCCAAACGCATGATGAACTTTGCTGGCAACAACAAGTGGAACCAGAGCGCAGTCATGGATGAGTATAAATCGCTTGTCAACAGTGGCGATGCCGACGCGGTACGCGTTAATAACGCCTCTGAAAAGCTGCAGGGCAAGTCCGGACAGAACTGGATAGGTGGACAGAAGCGCGGCGGGCAAAATCAGCCTGCCATTCGTCCTACGCACGATCTGGCCGCCGCCGGCTACAACATGATGAACAGCCAGCCCGTGCTAAGCAACACGCCAGTCAGCAACAGTAGCTGCAATGGCGGTGCGTGTGCAAAATATGGCAGCGCAGAAGAGGCGGCAAAAGCTGTGGTCCAGGTGGTTGGCGACAGCTCACTGCGTACCTGCGCTGATGCATCCCAGTGCACCAGTGGCGATGATGAACAACAGCCGGGGGCCACTCAGGCCGGCACCGGCTTTGCCCCCATTCTTGAGGAAACAACAAAAGAGAACACGGAGCAGCTGGTTAAACTGGTTAACGGCAGCGAGCCGCCCAACGCCACCAACCTTGCGAAGCTTAAAACTGGCAGCCTGCCAATCACAGCCGGCGTTATCAGGGCGCTGCAGCGTGATCCTGACAATGCCGCACTCACAGCACGGCTTGCGGGCGAGTTGGCAATGGCTGATACGGTAGAAACGGCGTTGATTATGCGCCGTATGATTGTCACCGGCATGTCAGAGCCGAACGCCGCCTCTCAGACAGCCGCCATTGAAGAAGGCGACCGCCGGGTAACTGCCATCGACAGGGAAATTACCGCGCTGCGTAACGAAATGGAGCTCAAACGCGAGCTTTCCCGCAACTCCGTGTTGACCATTATCGAGCGCGAAAATGGCCGCGTAAGTAGCAACCCGCAGACCCAAAGCGATGACAACACTGACAGCCGCATGAACCGCCTGGCGGTGCCTGAGACTGAAAGCAAATGAGCGAGGCCCGCACCATGAAACCTGTAAAGGAGGCGCGCCGCGCCTCGTTTTTCCGTCGTCATCCTTTTCTGCAGCGCACGCTGATTGTTGCCGGTACGTTGCTAATTTTGTTGCTCGTCGCGCTCGTTATTGCGGATAACGCGATCAAAAATCCTGACCAGACGGCCGCCTTCAGCAAGTGGATGGAACAGGCAAAATACGGCTGGCTGATTTGGCGGCTGGCGGTATACGGCGGCCTGACGTGGGGGTTTGTGAAGATCCTGCGCGCGCCGGGCTTCAGGTCGCAGTATAGGCAGCCGCTTATGCGGATTGCCGCTGTCAGCGTGGTTTTTGCCGTTGTGTGTGAACTGGTGCTGCTCAGCGGCACGGGAGCATCATAATGCTGACTAACAGCTACCTGGAGTATTTCCTGACCCTGCTCGGCTGGGTCGTTAATAACGGCTTGTGGAATATCCTGCTCAGTACCGGCCTTTTTGCTGCCCCGGTGGCCTTTCGCCTTATCGGCATCTGGCTGAAGGTCCGGGAGGAAGGTGAAGATGAGGGAAACAAGGGCGCGCTGTCCATTCCCCGGATGGAGCACGCCATTTACACCTCCTTTCTGGTCATAATTGCCTGCTGTATGCCGCTAATGAACGTGGACATGAGCACCATCAAATATGACGCGACGCGCGCGCAGACTTGCGGCACCTGGACACCGAAGGCACCGGATGACACGGGCTATTCGCCCGTAATTTCCAGCATTAATGACCAGACTGCCGCCGCACCTGTGTGGTGGTATCTGATGCACAAGCTGGCAAAGGGCATCACCCAGGCGTCTGTCGCCACTATCCCCTGCCGTCCTGATATGCGCCAGATCCGCTTTGAGGTGCAGCACACGCGCATCAATAATAAGGGACTCGCCGAGGAGCTGCAGGACTTCACCAACGACTGCTATTCCCTGGCACTATACATGTGGAAGCGCGAGGACCAGGGACAGACGAAGGATAAAGCCACCCTGCGCGACATTGAGTGGATTGGCAGTAAGACGTTCCTGGGCAGCTATTACGGCAGACTGCAGTCAAAAACACCACGCGCCGCGTTTCCATGGAGCGAAAGCCGGGACAGCGGGCGGCCGGACACCGGCCGGGGCGGCTATCCGACCTGCAGCGAATGGTGGAGCAAGGCCGAAACCGGCCTGCAGGCTCGCGTCGTGGATCAGGCTGACCCTGGCTTATGGACCCGTCTCTCAGCAGCCATGACCATGATCGGAGGCAATGCGACCGACTACCAGGAAGCCGTAATACGCCGTCTGGTAAGTCCTGAGAGCCTGACGGTTTCACAGGGCGGCCACGTTTATGCCGGCTACGGCGGCAATGCGGATTTTACCCTGGATAACTCGGTATCACGCGTCGCGGCGATCGGAGGAACGGCCCTTGGAAGCCTCGCGGCATTTCCGGCATTTGACGCCATGCGACAGGCATTACCAATGGTCCAGGCTGTGATGCTGATGGCCGTAGTGGTCATTCTGCCGCTTATCCTGGCGTTCTCTGCGTATGAGATTAAGACAGTTATCACGCTGACGTTTGTTGTATTCGCCCTGAACTTCCTGACGTTCTGGTGGGAGCTGGCGCGCTGGCTGGACAGCTGGCTGCTGACGGCGCTCTACAGCTCAGACACACACAGCAGTTTCAACATGGCCGGCTTTCAGAACAGCTCAGATGATTTGATCATGAACTTCGTGATGGCATCGATGTTTCTGGTGCTGCCAGCGTTCTGGATGGGTGCGCTTTCATGGGCAGGTATCAGAGTGGGTGGTGCTCTCGATGGTGCGCTTAAAAACGGAAGTTCTGATGTGCAAAAAGCTGGCGCTAGTGCAGTTGATACCGCTAAAAGAGCCGTGAAATTGTAATGTTAGTGAAGATTAGATGCATGAGACTTCTAATCTTCATCATCATCATTATCTACACGATAAGAAGGTCCGGGGCCATGCTCCGGGCCAGTATAGATTCCAGTGCCCTCGCTACCATTACGCCACTCCGTACCATAGGAAGGGTTATGCTCAGTGTTATAATCGTCGTCATCACTGATAGTTATGTTGCAAAGCATATAAATGAACATAGCTGCCATAACAATTATGCTACCTATTACTACCCCACAAAGCAGAGCTGTAATCAGCAAACATAAAATTGCTAACGGAACTGGTAATCGTCCCAAAATGTTTGGTAGCCCGTTTTTCTGGGCCCAACTTATGCAGGCATCATTTGATAGCATCATTGTTTTTGTTAATTTCTTAAACAGCCCCGCTGCCTGAGCTCCACGCTCATATGCGTTGTGCTTCATCATCTACTCCTTTCACTTCGGGATCACTGTTACTAAGATGGCGCTGCGTAATCCTAATCACTTGGCGCTCTGAGATACCGCATATTGAAGCCGTCTCCCTGATACTCATCCCGTTTTGCAGACGCAGCTTTATGACATTCTGGTGCATCTGTAGATTCGGCTGACGACCTTTAAATTTTCCGCTCTCTACCGCCTTAACTATCCCTTCGCTCTGCCGGCGACGTCTGTCCTGATAGTCTTTGCGTGCAATGGCTGCAAGCATATCCAGCATCATGGCATTTATAGCCCGCAGCATGGCAGCTGTGAATTCGTCACCACGATGGTTCTCGAGCGCGACATAACTTGTAGGCAGATCCAGGCTGATGATCGACAGGCTTTTGCTGCTTATAAGCTCTTTAAGTATTTTCCAGCCATCATCATCAAGGCGGGATAAGCGATCAACCTGTTCAATCAGTAGCGCATCACCCGGAGCCGCGTTCTCAAGTAATCGCATCAGCTCAGGTCGCCTCAGCGACGCGCCAGATACATTCTCCACGTACCAGCTGGCGATCCGATGTCCACGTTCGGAAACAAACTGCTGAAGACGATTTTTAGCGCGTTCAGCGTCCTGCTCTCGCGTAGAAGCACGCAGATAAGCAAAAATGTACATTTTTTACCCATAAGTGACTTTTAGGTTATGACTAAGGATAGCATGACTTTTATATCATGACTTAAAGGTAAAAACGCGTGATTTTAGGGGATGACATTTGGGTATACACTGCCGATTTCCTGCGCTTTGTAAAGAACCTACGGGCTTCTTAGAAGAATTCACGTAGCACGATCAATTGTAATGTCACTACTGGATGAGTATTGTTTGGTCGTAAATTACTCTTCAAGGTGGTTAATTTTGAAAGGGGTTCGTTTATAAGATATCGGCGGATAATTAATTCAAAATGAAATGGTTCAGAAAAAAAAGGGAGCTCTGTCAGCCCGACGTATCAGGTGACAGCGTCACAGGTTCGGAAAGTGAAGCCGGCCTTAACCCGGACAAGATCAGGTTTGATCATGTGCTTTCACTCGCGGCATCCCTGCCCTCAGCTGCGCGCCACAATCTGCTGCGTGCCCTGATAAGACCCATACAGTCTGATTATCTACTCGCAGTAGGAGCGGAAGGACAGGATGCACGCCCGATCCTGGATGCAAGGCAGTTCTTTTTTCAGAGCCTGTTTGATTACATCAGTTTCGAGCAGCTGAGCCATCAGAAACTGATGCCTGAAGAATATCCGCTGTCGCTGACTGCGGACATGGTACTGCCGTGGCCGTGGAGCATGAACCGTTATAAGGGAAGTCTGAGTATCGGAAGCTGGCAGGGAAATCCCTGGCGATATGACAACTCCAATCATCACGTTGAACTCTGGCTGCCCTGGCGTATTGGTTTTGTAAAGGGCGGCAATCATTCGCTGGCCGCCGGGATACTGGCGGGTGAAGGAACGCTGCTCCCAGACAGGGCTTTTGACATGGATGATCTGCTGCGCCGGGTATCTACAGACGGTACCAGCTGGTTTACCGACGGCAGGCAGATTGAGAGAGTGCGCGACTGGCGAACGGCCGCGTTTTACGAGCTTGGTAGGCTGGTCAGCTAACAGCTGCCATCCCCTGCCTGCAGATGTGCTGATTGCCTGGAAGACAAGAATAGTGGGCTATAAAACACCCCGGGAGAACGAAAATGGAAGTTAAAGACCTTCTGACGCCCGCTTTTACCGTTATGGGCGTCTGCCTGGCGGCACACTTTGCGCTGCGTAACGAGCACAGAAAGAAAGCACTTGAGATCGAAACGTCCCAGCTGGACCGGCTTTCAGTCCTGGTACTCAACTCTCTTGATAACTTTGCTCAGTACGCCGGTGCACTTGCGGGCCTTATCGACGCAAAGATAACTATTTTGACTGAGCAGTTTCCTCCGCCCAAGCGTGAAAATGCAGAGATTCCTGTTGCAGAACTACAAAAATGGTTAGATCAAATAGATTCGCAGCCTGCATGGGGGCTTAACCGGGGTGACCTGCAAAAGGCCTCCCATGGTCTGAGGTTTCACCGGGAAGCGGACTGGGCACGCTGGCAGCAGATCGTTCCGCAGTTGCACCGTGAAATATACGCGTTTTTCATGATCACGCTTCCGGGTGAGGAAAACATTGAGCGCATGAGCGGCTTCCGAACTGCTGCAGAGGCGAGAATATTTGCGGAGAGCATGCGAACCCGCGTCAGGGACCTGCAGAACCTGCAGGAAACCCTTTTAACCTCCATGAAAAACGATTTCAGTAAACTGCTCAGGCCGGAGCAGACAGCGACGTTCTGCTCGCTGACGAACGGTTTATGGCGCCGGATGCGCCGCTTCTTTGCCTGCCGCTTTTAACCCGGCGGAAGCGATCGCAGCACGGCGGCCGCTTCCGCGCCCTCCCCGCTGAACGGCACCGCCAGCGTCGCCGCCACGTCCAGCGCAAACACCCGCGTATAAACTTCTATTGACCGCGCATCTTTATGCCCGGCCAGCGCCTGAATCACCTTCGGGGGCTGCCGGTGATAGAGCATGTGCATAATGTACGAATGCCGGAATGTGTGTGGCGTCACCGGGATGGAGAAGTGTACCCCGTCATTATTCGCGCGCTTTATGGCGGCCTTCAGCCAGTTGCGCATCGTCTCATCGGTCGCGGCCCAGAGGGATTCTCGCCGCTTTGGCCGTTCCGTGGCGAACCAGATGCGGACCTGATGCACATAGCCGGCGTCGGTAAGCGGCACCAGGCGTACCGCATCTTTGGGCGGCCGCCCGCGTCGGCTTCTCACTTTCTCGGACAGTATGCGAACAAACGGGCGCGGTCCGTCCAGCTCGAACGACTCCGGCGTCAGCGTACAGGCCTCGCCGATGCGTGCGCCGGTGTTCCACAGCGTGCTGAAAAGAAAGTGATGCCTTCTGTCCGGCATATAGTAAAGCAGCGCGCTCACTTCCGGCGCGAGTAAGTAGAAGGGCGTGACGCCGTTCGCGGTAGCCATGCGCCGCATAGCCACCGCAGTGGCAAAATCCGCGCCGGGCGCAAACGAAAGCGCGGTGACGCGTTCTGGTGAATTCTGCAGTACCGGAGGGTTCGTTATCATGTAATTTTCACGCAGCGTTGCCTGGACATTGATCAGGCTATTTTCCCGCACCCGAGCGGCGGGAGCCAGATCAATAAATCGCGCAGACAGGATCCGGTATTTGGTTTTACCCGCAGATTAGCGGGTTATCCAAACTTCGTAAAGGATCCCTTTTCCCCGTAAAATGCCGTCAGGCCTTGTGGCACAAGGGCTTATCCCCCGATCCGGGCCTTTGGTATAAACCGGGTAATCCCAAACCTCTCCTGAACCTCTCTACAAAGCCGTTACGTTTCAGTGGTACGCCGGTTAAGGCTGGCTTATGATTGAGAGCACACGCAGCAGGTTGACCACATGACATGGAGAAAAATAAAATGAAAGGCTCTGAGTGGAGTAAATGGGACTTACATATTCACAGTCCCATGACGTGGATGGCGAGTACATTTAAAGGTCCAGAAGATATTCCTGAATTTGTAAAAAAACTGGGAGAGTCAGGAATATCACTAATTGGACTAACAAACTATTTCTTCCTGGCAGAAAACGAGATTGAAAATATACGCGATGAAATAGAAAGGCAGGAACTAAAAATAACCGTTTTACCAAACATTGAATTCCGTCTCGCACAACAAAATAAACAAGGGGACTGGATTAATATTCATTGTGTATTTTCTGAAAACATTCCAACCGCCAAAATAAATCAGGCATTATCAAATCTCACAATAGCCACAAAATCTTCCTCCGGCAAGCCTGTTTACTGTTCAGAGTTGAGCCTCAGAGAAAGTGGAAAAGGTATTGACGAAATTACTGTAAACTTCGAAACTCTTTGCGAACATATTTCTTCCCATTTTGAACTCTTCCGCGAAGCCATTATAGCCGTCTGTCCAAATGGCTATGGTGGTTACAGGCCAAATGGCGGTGGGCGCTCAAAAGAGGTAGCAACACAAATAGACCGGGAGGGGCATATCATTCTCGACAGCTCAGAGGACTCTCTGCCAGTAAGGGAGTTTTTCCTGATGACAGATCGATATCCCCGAGCGAATAAAAAACCGGTTTTTAGATGTTCAGATGCCCACGGTCTTGAGAAAACAGGCACGAAATTCAGTTGGGTAAAAGCGAAGCCTACTTTTGAAGGCTTGCGCCAGACACTTCTTGAGCCAGAGGCACGCCTCAGACTAGGCGAAGACTGGCCACAACAGCGAATTTCAAAAGTTCATTTCAGCAGAATAGAGCTAGAAGGTAAGATTTTTGACGGTCAAGAAATCCGCTTCAAAAAACTATCAATTCCGCTAAATGAGGACATGGTAGCTATCATTGGCGGCCGGGGTACCGGTAAGAGCCTAATTTTGGATGGCCTGCAGTCGCGGTTTACGCCATCACGTCCTGGAAACGTACGAGCACGTCCAGTATCGCCGCAACGGCTGTCTGTCCAGCTAAGCAAAACAGACGGTGAATTCAAAGAGTTTGACGGCATTGATAATTCTTACAGCTATCTTCACGTTTCTCAGGGTGAAATTAAGGACCTGTGTCAGGAACCTGAAAAAATCAGTGATGAGATAAAGAAAATGCTGCGTCTTCCCGCCCAGTTCTTCCCTGTTTCGCTCAGAAACGAGCTGGAAGCTAACCTGAATGAATTCCGCAGTCTTTTTGATTTTTTCAATATAAAAAATGAAGATGGTAAGTTGATCAACCGACCTGAATACCATATCGCGACGATCTCTGCGGTACAGAAGCATATTGATACGCTGACAAGCGAGAAAAATCGCGAACTTATCAAGGTCTTTCAGGATAATGGTAAAAGCCTGTCTGATATCAGTTCCCAGCAAAACTGGTTGAATAATTTCCTTAAACAATTGTCAGACCAGGAAAAAGAACTGAACGACCAGATTGATTTCATCAACGCGAAAGGCACAGAAGATAATTTAATACCACACGTCAGCTTTGAGCCACAAAGGAACGTTATCAATAATAAAACCATACTGGCAAAATCAGAATATGAAATAAAAGCAGCGATAAATCAGCAAATTATTGGTGAGTTCCGGCAGCAGGGAATTGAGCAGGATATCTCTGGCCTTCTGGATAAAGTTACTGAATATCAGCAGATGATTAACCGTGCTGAAATTGAGCGAGAAGAGTCACAGCGCAAACTTGAGACAGGGAAGAAAAACTTAGAAAACAGAAAAGTGCTGACTGACTCTGTTTTGTCACAAATCCAGCAGGAAAAGGAAATGGTGGATGCGGCTTTCAGTGCCCTTACTGAAGTTAAGGAGCATTACACTGCTGATCAGCAGTCTCTGGTAGAGGAAATCCTGCAGGACATCGGAATTTATGGTGAGGTGACGTTTGACCGGCAAGCGTTTTATGCCGGAGCCCTGAGATGCATGAACGGTGGAAAATTTCGCGCCTCACGGGAAGGTGAAACCCAGACCGACAAGCTTGCGGCGTTTTTCAATGTTCACACCGTTGAAGACTATATCCGCCTGGTCAGCAATGAAAACATCATCAAGGTTCCGGATGACAAACAGAACATGACTGAGATATCTCTGAACAGTTTGTTGTGGAAGCAGGAATATTTCAACAGTGCGGGGCCTCATGAGCTTCTGGCTCACCTGTTCAGTCCGAACAAGATCTCTGCATATCTAGGCGTCAAGGCGCAGTTCACTTATAAAGGTAAGACAGTTGAAAAACTTTCTGCCGGTCAGAGAGGCACATTCTATGTCTGCCTGAAACTTGCTACCGATCCGTTTGGTTCACCGTTCGTGTTTGACCAGCCCGAGGACGATCTTGATAACGACTTTATCATGCACCATCTCGTCCCGTTGTTCCGTAAGATCAAACAATACAGGCAGGTCATCATTGTGACGCATAATGCCAATCTGGTAGTGAACTGCGACGCTGAGCAGGTTCTGGTAGCCAGCAACAATGACGAGGTCATCACCTACCGCTGTGGCGCGTTGGAGGCCGGAGAATTGGCGCATGGAAACACTATGCGTCAGGCCATCTGTAATGTGTTAGAAGGCGGGCATCTGGCGTTTGAGCAGCGTGAACGTAAATACGGTTTGCTAAGACCGGCTTTATAGCATTATCGGATGGCGGGCCGCAAAGTCAGCCCGTCATCCCGATACTGGACGGTGCCTAAATTGTTCAGAATCAGCATTTCAGACTGAAAAATACGGGGACGGATATGTCGCGTTTAAACGCCTGGTTGCAGGAAAATGCCTCCGAGGAGTATTTTCTTTTCATCAAGAGGCTTTCAGCGAATGATACCGGGGCCACTGGCTCACATCAGGTCGGGATCTATATTCCCGCAGAGATTGTGGCAATGTTGTTTCCCTCCATCAATCATACGCGGTCAGAAAATCCGGATACTTATCTGACGGCCACCATGTCTTCGCATGAGTGCCCTGAAAGAAAGGTCAGGGCCATTTATTACAACGGAAAATTTTTTGGTAAGACGCGAAATGAGAAAAGGATAACCCGATGGGGCGGCGACAGCCCTCTTCAGGATCCGGAGAATACCGGTGCATTGTCCATTCTCGCATTCAGAATAAATGAGTCGAATACTGATGCACAATCTGTCGATGTGTGGGTCTGTGCGTCGGCATCCGATGAAGATATCGTCGAGTCGGTGACGGGTCCGATAATCCCCGGAGTGTTCTATGCAGGTCACGGTAATGAAGTGTTGGGAGGATTTGCCTTAGCTTCAATAGCGGTAAAACATAAATATGTTCTGCCTGATGCGTGGTCATCACGCTTTCCTAGCGGCGCGGAAATCATTGGCTTTGCAGCCGGCCATTACGCTCCGGGCCTTACCGCTCCAGACCAGCAAATAATGGATCGCCGCAGGATTGAATATGAAATATTTCTTCTCGTAGAAGAGCTACACGTGCTGGAGATTATAAAGCAGGGTTTTGGTTCCGTAGATGCCTTTATATCCTTCGCAAATTCCGTGAGTAACCGGCGTAAATCGCGGGCAGGAAAATCTCTGGAACTGCACTTGGAAAAAATTTTCATGGAACATAGCCTGACAGCCTTTAGCTCACAGGCTGTCACGGAGGGTAACAAGAAGCCTGACTTTTTGTTCCCCTCAGAAGAAGCCTACCATGATACGGCATTCCCGGATCAGCACCTGCGCATGCTGGCCGTCAAGACGACCTGTAAGGACCGCTGGCGACAGGCGCTGAACGAAGCGAATCGCGTGAAAAACATTCACCTTTTTACGCTTCAGGAAGGCGTCTCGGTAGCTCAGTACGCCGAAATGCAACAGGAAGGCGTGCAACTAGTAGTGCCTGCGGCGCTGCACTCTAAATTTCCGAAAAGTGTCCAGGAAACGCTGATGACCCTTGGTGAGTTTATCAGGGAACTGATTTCGTTATATTCTGAACTCGGCATAATCCCGGCCCGGCCTTAACGACCGGGCGTTAAAGCATTAATTCCGGGTTGTCTTCCCAATGGCCTGCAATATTAACGGTTCCAGCAACCTGGCTACTGCTTCAAATACCGGCACCACAACGGAGTTACCAAACTGACGGTAGGACTGAGTATCCGAAACCGGAATGCGGAAAGGTTTTCCGCCAGGAGCCTCAAAGCCCATCAGTCGGGCACACTCACGCGGCGTAAGTCGTCGTGGACGACGTTCCTGATTTTTTTCATCGCTGAAATTGGACTCGCCTAAGGCCATGTCCCAGCCCCGGTTAATCAGGATCTCAGAGCCATCTTTATGGTAACGTGCAGAAAGGGTTCGGGCCACGCTATCAGGGTTCTCAGGATCAACAAGTCCGAAGCCGAAACCATTACCTTTTGCCGCATGTTTTTTTGCATAATTATACAGATACTCCCACAGGCGTGGCGTCAGGATGTACTTGGCATCCACCGCAGTTTCTAGGAGTTCCCCGAAAGCTGGCCTCTTCGTGGGGAAGAAACGGCTGATATCGCTCAGGCTGAATCCCTGATGAATGTTCAGGTCGCGCCGAAATCCAACCAGCACGATACGTTCACGGTGCTGAGGAAGGAAATTCTTTCCATCAATAACCTTAGGGTCACTTTTACCTGTCGCCGCCGCATCGGAGACTTCATAACCCAGTTCATCCAGCGCCTCCATAATCACCTTAAAGGTTTTGCCTTTATCATGACTCTTTAGGTTTTTAACGTTCTCAAGAACGAATATGGCCGGACGTTTAGCACGGATGATCCTTGCTACATCGAAAAACAGTGTTCCCTGCGCTTCACATTCAAAGCCGTGCGCGCGGCCGAGGGCGTTTTTCTTGCTGACGCCAGCAAGGCTGAATGGCTGGCACGGGAAACCGGCAAGCAGCACGTCATGGTCAGGAATACTGTTATCAATATTCCGGTAGGCCGATTCCTCACTGACTTCTGGCTGGTCACTTAAAGTAATCTCGCGAATGTCGTGATTGAATCGGTGAGCCTGTTCATCATTGTACCAGTTAGCTTTGTAGGTACGCACAGCGTCTTTGTTCCACTCGCTTGTGAACACGCACTGACCGCCAATCCCTTCAAAGCCCTTGCGTATGCCACCGATACCGGCAAAAAGGTCGATAAAACGGAAGCTGTAATTTGGGTGATGCGCCGGGGCTTCGGGCAACATTTTTTTGAGCAGGGACTCCTCGGTTGAAGTCAGGGATTTTGGGCTGCATTTACCGTTTACCCAGCGGTTGAGCGTCTCACGCGTCCACTCGTTCTTTCCAAGACTTCTCAGTAGTTCTGCGACGTATTTCTGATCGTAGATTTCAAGAACGCGTCCGATAAGCCTGCGGTCCTGCTCCTGACGCATGATGGATTCGGCTTCAGCCTGTTTAATCAGGTCCTGTGCGACGGCTTCAAATTCTGACATTTTTCCTCCTGGGCTTTATGAGTGAGAATGTATCACTCATTTAACCCCGTGGGAAAGAGTTTGTCTGTTTATTTATCCAGTATGTCTTATTGGTAAATTGCTCGCGCAATGGGAGTGCTTCGCTCAGACGATACTCATGTTAAACATGGGAGGGCATTGACGTCGTTCGATCCATGACATTTATGTATACTCTAATGTCATACATAAAAGGGGTGGTATAACTGCGCACGCTTAGCAAATTTGGTTCAAGAAACGGTTGACGACTTCGTCAGATAGAGTAGTATTAATGTCAATGACGCCTGCAACATCCCCTCGGGGAAGTTAGTGGGCCTTTTTTTTGCCTATTCAGGGATGATGCCGCTATGCCGACAATCCTTTACAGCAAACCCTATCGTACCCCTGCTGATCTAGTTAATGATCTTAAGAGTAAACAACTTGAGTTCTTAGACGAAGCTGAAGCGGTAAACACCCTAAGCCAGATCAGCTATTACCATTTTAAAATTTATCTCCACCCCCTTTTAGATCCTGCCAGCCCAGGCGGCAAACATTACAGACGACATGAGTATTTTGAATACGGGGTTGAACTTTATAGGTTTGACGAAAAGCTCCGTGCGCTGTTGTTTGGAGTTATCGCCAGACTGGAAGTTAAACTCAGGAGCAGGCTTGATCACGCGTTATCTGGCTATACAAACAACCCATTTTGGTATTTAAATGATGCGTATTTTTTTACCAAAAATAGCTCTGATTATATTGATGACACACGCAGAGGGATACAAAGAGATTTTAGCCGAGAAGACGAGCTTTATGCGAGAAATTATCGCAGAAAATATCATAATAATGTTCACCCTCAGTTTACTGACCTCCCCCCGTTTTGGGTGGCAAGTGAGTTAATCACTATCGGCTGCTTATTTAGAATATTCGATGCAATTGATCACGGGTATTTTAGAAATCTAGCAGCTCCAGATAATGCTCTCCTTGATAATCTGGCTAAGGAGTTTGGAGCAAATGATTTTAAAGCGCTCACAAACTGGGTGCGGCGTCTGCGCGACGTTAGAAACCGATGTGCTCATCATAGTCGTCTCTGGAACGCTAAACTAGCTACCCCCAGTCAGATTGCCGGTGAGCTTAGCGTTGCTGAAACACACCAAAAGCGTCCCTATCTGACAATATGTGTTATGCAGAGAATGATAAAAACACTTGGCATAACCGGTATTAATCTCAAATCCGATTTAATTCAATTGTTCGCAGGCAACCATGCAGCCAGGGTCTATATGTCAGAGACTGGATTCCCACAAGGATGGGAAAAAGATCCACTGTGGAACTAACTTAACAGCTCTAAAACAGTATAAATAAACCGCCGGAAGGCGGTTTATTTACATTTACCATTAATGCCCGGGCGCTCAACTCCAGCGGATTACCAAGCCGCGGCGTAACCCTGCTTGCGCAGGCGCTGCCTTGCCTGTTTTATATAAGGTCCGTTAATCTCTGATTTTTCCTGCAGATCGCAAAGCACGTTGCACAGAATGGCCAGCGATTCATCGGACAGCCTAAAGTCACGCTGCAAGCCGTACATGCTGATGCTCTTCAGATCATGAATGCGATCAAACAGGTCCCGTAGAAAGTCAGTGCGTAGGCTGGGCTTAGCGAGCGCGATGGCTCTGCTGGCATCATCGTGAAACGTGACCTCTGGCCTTTCCTCGCCCGCCGCACGCAGCAATGCTGGCACATCAGGCCAGTATTTCAGATCGTAACGGTCAAGTTTCCGCAGCTCCGGGCAGATATAAGAAAGGTAAAGGTGATTCTCGCGCCCGGCAGCATTGATCATGTCCGTCAGCCTGAACGTATGCTCAACATGAAGGTGCCCGCTGCGGTTAAGTAATTCATCCCGGCGTTCAATAAGCCGCGCAAGCTTGTTATACACGTCGGCAATATCTGTATTGAGCGCCTGCAGCTCGCGATAATCGGTCCGTAACTGGCTATGCTCGCCTTTTTCACCGCTCATTGAGGCGAAAATACACTGCTCAGTCAGGTTCCACAGCGGGATGCCGTTTACGCCCCTGGCCCAGAGCTCCTGCCAGACCGGTGCTAGTTCAAGCCGGCGGGCAATAAGACGTTCGAATATCGGCCAAGTGCTGGGCCAGACCTGCTCTGCACCGTCTCGCCACTCACTCAGTTTCTTTTGCAACATGATGGTTGCCAGTCCGGCTGCATCATCCTTTTTTTTAGACATTTTTTTACCCCGTTTGGTCGATGCCGCAGATTATGCTTAATTCCGATCCCTCTTTCGGTATCTCAGAAAAAATTAAATTAAGCACGTTAGATACCTGCAACCGAAGGGTAACGATGCTAAGAAGTATAAGCAGATAATGTTTTCATGAACCGATAACGAGGCTGTTAGCGTTAGGAAAAAAAACTGCTGGCGAAAATTGTGGTTCAGGGATACCGGCCGTAGCCAAATTTTTACCGAATGAGGCAGCCGGGCAACCGGCGCGGCCTAGCCCGGAGCTGACAGCCTGACCACTATATCTGGTATGGTTACTAACTTTGAAAGGCACAACATCTAGTATTATGCGCCGCAGGGCGACGATTCGGCAGAAATGGCGTTTTACCGGACTACGGAGCTCATGCCGTAGCGGCGCTGGCTGTCCAAAATGTTATAGGGTAAAATTGTACCAATAACCATCAGTAGGGAACATTATGCACAAGACTTTACTGATTCCAAAATCGACACTTTAGTAGATAATCTAGGAGATCATTATGAATGAAAAAGAAGAATTAGATCTTAGGTTTTTAAATCCTTTTATAAGCTGTGACCTGTATTTCAAAGAAGTTGAACACAACAATAAGTCTAAGAAGCATCAGGTTATTGCAATGTATAATCAGCTAAACCTTAAATTCAAATCAGTTATAGATAAATGCTCACCGCTTCTGTTTAAACATAGAACTGGAAAAGTAGACTTTAAATATTCCACATCAAATGAATGTTGTAATATTTCTTTCCCTATAATAGAAATGATTCCTGAAAAAATCATAATCAGCATCAGACCCCATGAAAGCATCAAAAATCATGTTTCTTTATATATTAGTAGAGTTGATTCAGGCTCAGAACACTTGACCGATTACTTCACCATAAAACATGACACAATAGAAAAAGATGGATTTAAAGATAAATGCTGGCAGCTAAAAATAACTGCCAATAAAAATGATCCATACTTAATTATTAATGAATATGCAGTAAAAAGAATATTAAGCTATATAATTAGATTGCATTCAAATCTGAATCATATATATCAATAAAAGATATGGATCTTATGGCGAGAGAATCATGAAAATAAGAAATGATCAGAAATTGATTGCTATATGTTTTTTTATCGCTATTGCAGTAACCTGTTTTTTTCCACCATGGCTCAGAATAATCAGTCAGAACAGTGTTGAAACCACCATTGGCTTTAGCTCTATTTTCATTCCACCTGATTTTCCTGCTGTGAGAATTGATTTCGTACGGCTTATTTTGCTATGGATTATCATTGCGGTAGCTTCTGCAGCAGCTCTGCTTATCGTTGATAAAAAAGAAGTTAATTAACCAACACTTAATCCGATAAAAGAGTTATCAACATGTACTAACATTGATTGGGAAATCATATGGAGAAGGAAACGTGGGCTTTACTTGGAGCAGCAGCAGCTGTTGCAGCACCGCTAATTTTTAACACTGTAAAAGAGGCGATCTGGGAGAGAAAAAAAAGAAAAAGAGAAGAACGACACATTGTAATACAGCTTATTTTCTTGCTGGACAAATATATATCTCAGTGTGAATTTTTATCTTATAACGATGGTATTTACGACCCTGAAAAAGAACACAAGGTAACAGCCTATATTAAACCGGAACTGGAATTATCATCGGTAAAAGGTGACTATAAATACCTGGATGCAGATATGCTTTACAGGTTGCATAGCATTGACTCGAAACGTGCACAGGTAATCAGTGAACTTTCAAACCTTGATGACTCTTACTTTGACGATGCGCCAGATTGTACTGGCTATTATTTCAGGCGGCAGGAACTCTACGCAAACCACGGCCTGTATGTGATCGAGTTATCTGAGAATATTTGTCAAAAATTCAAAATAAAACATGTGTCATGGGAAGGAGGGTTCAATCCGGCAGTCTCCATCCGTGAACGACTGGTTCAGATTCGCGCATCGAAGTCTCGTGCTAGTATTCGCAGAATGGAAATGAAAGCGAATCGAATTGCTAAAAAACAGAGAAAATTATCATAAGCTTAGGTTACACTGCGACCAGAACTGTCGACAACATGCAGAAACCAATTCCCGAAAAGGTCTTGAAAAACAGTCAACTGTTGGCTTGTATGTGATTGTTTTCCAGTTTCCATCATGCGAAGGTTATCTTCCGGCATCCAGTTATCTTGAGCCTCTATGTATCTAAACAGGAAAGCATCATGACTCAACAAAAAAATGACCAAAACAGTGGTTCTAACAATAATAAATTTCGTAAAGATGGCCTAGACGTGTCTACTGCGAATGCGCTTCTAAATACCATAGTCAATAAAAAACCAGGCGACCAAAAACCGAAGGATAAAAAATGAATAATAATGAAATCCTTATCAGGATAAAGTATGCCATTGAAGCTACAGCGTTGATTATTAAATGGGACCCTACTAACGAACAGATAATAAACATAATAAATGATTTAAAAAAAACTGAAGATACTTTAAACCTAAAAACTGTTAGATCCGTAGTTGGAAGGCATTATAAAAAACCGTTGCGCGTTTGGGTTTTAAAAGGATTGAATGTATTAGAAGCAGATGAAATATTATCTAAATTGATAGGTGCCTTTGATGAGAATTACGACGTCATCCTTGTAGATGAAATGCCGGATGAAATAACGATAGAATTAAAAGAAAAAAACAAAATACCCTAAAAATTAAAATATAAAAGGTCCTATTATGCTTAATTTTTCTTTGTTTTTATTCAAACAAGAGCTTGAACAATCACTTAACATCATTGAATGGTCCCCGACAGAAGATGATCTTAACGAAATCTACAACAAATTAATCATCATTACTGATGACGTAAATGTTTATGAAATTGAAAAAATCATACTTGGAGTATACAGAAAACCCATAAAGATGTTTCTAACTAATGGTTTAGACACATCTACGGCAGCAATGCTTCTTGCAAAAATACATTCTCTACCTGTTCCAGAGACAGGAAAAGATAAAAGTGAATGAAATAATAGAAAAACAGCGACTTGAAATTACCAATTTATATTCTAATTACACATTGTCGCTAAATGAATATAGTGAAAATCGAAAAAATTTTAGTGATGTACATAAAAACGCAGAAAAGTTCTTTGGTTTCCTAGAGCAGTCTGCAGCTCAAAACAACTCATCTGAAAGCATAAGAGACTCAGCGTGGAATCAATGGTTAGCTGAGACCTGCATGGATGTTTTACCCATAATAAAAAAACACTATGATGTTTATAGAATAGAAAAAGATGATATAAATCTCTCGCCAAGTTCTACTGCTTTTGCTTCGATGCAAAGGATGGTTTCTAACTATGATAGTAAGAAAGCAAAAGAAATTAGACAACTCTATTTCGAATGCAACTTGCCTACCTATGGATTCGATAATAAAGGAAAAAAAGTAATGACTAAATCATCTGAGAAAAAAATATCAATTACATTCGGCATTGTTTCCATTGTTGTACTGCTAGTAATAAGTTTATTTATACCTAACCCTTCAGCATACCAGTATACTATATTTAGAATAATACTTGCTATATCAACCGCTTGCTGCGCGGCAGGTCTAACCGGTTTCATCGAAGTAACAATATCAAACTGGGTGAAAGCAGGAGGTGCATTTGCTGTATTCGTCATTGTTTACTGCGTTGTTCCTGCGGCACTAAAATAATTTCGCAAAGCTTAGTAATTGTCTTAGTGTGCGGAGATTTACTATTCTGCAGTGCTCAGAAATCGAGTCGCTGTATAGCGGTCTCCGCAACAAGAATCTGATCATTGTCAAAAGCCCTAGCCCCCTATAGTTAGAAAAAGAGCTCGGATAGGGCTGTCGTCGTTTTTTCAAAAAAATCAAAGTGATAAAGTATGATGTGATGCAAAGAGACCGCTTAAAACCGATTTTTAAAAATCATTAAATTCATATAGTTATATAAAATTTTCATCTTATAATGTATATATATAAGCATATACATTTGATGCGAATTGCATATACTTATGTATATACATTGACAACACTAACAGTGCCTGTAATATGCATATACCTTTGTATATACATAGAGACTCCAAATGAAAAAGCCTTACATAATTTCTTTTGCAAACAGTAAAGGTGGCGTGGCTAAGACAACGAGTTGCATTGCTGTGGGTTGCGCACTAGCTGCTGCAGGTTATAAGACCCTGCTGGTTGACTTGGATCATCAGGGTAACCTTAGTGATGACGTTGGTCGGGGTGAGGAGGATTATACAATCACCGATCTCTTTGAAGACCCCAAGTTTGATACAAATAAGCTGGTCTATAACGCTCTTGATGGTGAAAACGTTATCCAAAACTTGGATGTCATACCAGCCGATATCACCCTTGCTGTTGAGGCCCGTAGTGCTGAACGCTTTCGTCACCGTTTGAATATCTTGGACGAAGGACTAAGCAGACTCAAAACAACCTACGATTTTATCCTTATCGATCTTCGACCAGCTATCGACCTGAGTATCGAAAATGCTCTTCTTATAACGGATAAAATTGTCGTGCCTGTAGACATGGATCGCAGGGCTGTGAAAGGTATAGATGATCTATTCCAGGTGGTTCACGAAGTAAGACGTAACCAAGATTTTGTATATACACTTGTAAAGACAAAAGTTAATGAATCCCACTCAAAAATGAAAAAAGCTATTGATGGTTACATCAGTGATGCTGGTTACAAAGTAGCAAAAACTGAAATACGTCAGAGCGAACTTTTTAAGCAGGCTACCGAGGTTCATCGGCCAGTGATGATGTTTGCTAAAAACGAACGTCCTTACCGTGATTATAAAGCGCTAACACAAGAGCTTCTGCAGCAGATAGAGGAGGCTGAAAGTGGCAAGAAGTGATCGTATAGCTAAGGGTGTTACGCGCGTAACTGAGCGAAGAAATATTACTACTGGCAAACAAATGAATCTTCGGCTGACTGGCCTTGATGATGACGCTCTGTCGATGCTGGTTGAAAAAGTTCAGGAGAAATTGCCTCAAAAAAACATTACTCGTTCGCGAGTTCTCAGGGCGGCTTGTTATCTTGAAGACGATAAGTTCATTGAAAAGCTTGCTCAGCTACTTGTTGAAAACACTTAATTTTAGTAGCGCAATGTATATACAAATGAATATACATTGCGCCTCATCGATTTAGCTTCCTCACGTTAACCAAAGTACAGGCAATCTCATTGAGCTCTCTTATGTATATACAAATGCCTATACTTAAATGCAGATTCCTGCATATGTAAATGTATATACATAAAACCTAGTCAATTTAACTTCCTGACGTTAACCAAAGAACAGGCAATCTCATTGAGCTTTCTTATGTATATACAAATGCCTATACTTGAATGCGGGTTTATGCATATGCAAATGTATATACATTATAGAATTAAATACGATACAAATCTTTAAGTTAAAGCTCATAGTGCATTAAACACTTTATTAGAATGATGTAACTAAAATAAATTTGATCAGCTCCCTCTCTATATAGCTAGGTGTATTATTTAGCGATGGGCAATTCCTTCAGGCTTGTTGTATATCTGGGCGACAACATTTCTCTTTTCATCTGCCATGGATTATCAACTCCTTGCCCAGCAAACCAAACCTTTCCAAGCCCGGATTTATTGATTGTATCCAGAGCTGCCATCAAGGCATCCGCATTGGCTTTAGGCTGGTTTTCACTAAACATATCAAGCTGTGCGATTCCGGATTGGTAAAAATCACCTAACATGATGCCTGCTTTGGCATATCGATAACCATCACGCCATATGCTATCTAAGCCCCTGATAGCAAAACCCACGATGTCACGCGTATCACTGGTTGGATATTCACAGGTTAAGGATGAGGTATTAGCATACTGAGGTTCATCGCCATAGCGGCCAGTGGCTATAAAGACACTGATGTGCCTACATTTTGAACCCTGCTGTCGAATTTTTTCTGTAGCTCGGGAGGCATACGTTACAACCGCATGCTGCATGTCCTCTAGCCCAATTATGCGCTGTCCAAATGACCTGGAGCATACTATCTGTTGTTTCGGTGGGGGAGCCTCTTCTAGAGCTATGCAGGACTCTCCATTCAATTCTCGAACTGTACGCTCAAGAACGACGTTAAAGTTTTTTCTTATCATAGTGGTGTTGCAATTAGCCAGATCCAGCACCTTGTTAATGCCCATGGCCTCCAGCCGCTTTCTGATACGCCCTCCGACACCCCAGACTTCATCTATGTCAACTATCGCCATCAGTTTACGCTGACGTTCCCGGCATGAGAGATCAACCACACCATTAGTTTTACTCCATTTCTTAGCCGCATGATTAGCCAGCTTAGCCAAGGTTTTTGTAGGCCCGAAACCAACGCCAATTACTAATCCCGTTTCTTTCTTAACACGGTTACGCATTTGAAGACCAAATTCTTCTAACGGCATATAACTGGCAATACCTGTGCAGTCCAAAAAGCTTTCGTCGATCGAATAAATTTCCTGACCAGGCGCCATATCCCCAAGAATCGACATCATACGGTTACTCATATCGCCGTATAAGGCGTAGTTACTTGAGAAGACAATCACGCCATTTTCGCTGAAAAAACGCTCATTTTTAAAAAGTGGGGCACCCATGGGGATTCCCAACTTTTTGGCTTCAGCTGAGCGTGCTATCACGCATCCGTCGTTGTTAGACACAACGCAAATTGGCTTCCCCTTCAAGTCAGGGCGGAAGATCCTTTCGCAAGAGGCATAAAAATTATTAGCGTCAGCAAGCGCAAACATAGGGATAGCTCATCAAAATACTGTTCATGTATACAGTATTTGTTCTGCGCGGTTTTTTTACAAGATCAAATTTGTAGGCGGGGATTAGTTAGGCTTCTTCGTTGAAATTAAAGCCTGTTCCAGCCATATCGGTCAGGACGTATGCGATTACACCCCAGACTGGTACATCTTGGTTGGACGGTATTGGTGTGATTCTTTTAGGACCATCCAGTTCTTGGAGAGCTGCTATCGGAGTGAGTAGTAAGCGGCGAAGTACAAGATCATCACCAACGTTAGCAATGACGATTTGATCATGTTTAAAGGGGATTGCTCGATCTACTGCCAACAATGACCCTTTCAGTATACCAATATCAGGGTAATCGCTTGCGCTTTTGAAGACGTATGAGGAATGTGAGGAGAGGTTTACCAGGTTAGTAAAATCAAGACGTTGTTCTGTGAAGTTAGCTGCAGGGGATTGAAACGCCATTTGTGCTCCATCTTCTACGATTTAACTTTATCACCGTTGATCGAAAATTTAGCCGCGATCGTTCTTACTTTATCCGCTTCCGGTTTTGGCAACCAAACACTGACTAATTCAAGGTTTTCTCCATCATCAGTTGTCACCTGTTGGTAGAGTTCCCATATGCGTTTTACTGCATTCGCTACGTTTTGCTTTGTCCGACCTACGCGAACGGCCACATCTGTCTGCCTTTCGCCTTCAACTAAAACTGCATAACCGATCTCAGTTGTTATGTGCGCATAAGTTGCCATAGCTGGAACTAATCGATCCCATTCCTGCTGTGTCATTTGTTTTTTCTGCGCCATATGTCACCTAAAATCATCATTTTGTAGAAGGTTAAGTGTAGCGCTTGTCATAGTCAATAGAAGTATAAAGTCACTGTACTTATGAAGATTCGTTCGTTTTGAATCAAAACCGCGAGGCAGTGCAAAACTTGTTTTTGCGCTGCAGAGGGGTTGACCGGGTGAACGAAGTGAAGCCGGTTTCAATGCGGATGTTAACTTATCCACTTATCCACAGCACTATTTTTAATAGCTTTTTAATTAGTATTTTATATCTTTTTAAAGCTTTTTAGGGTGGCTTAAAGCAATGATTTAATTGAATAAAATCACCTTGTTTCTGGGAATTAGCCCTACATGTTGTGGGAATCTGCCCTACTTCATATGGGAATCAGCCCTTCTTCATATGGGAATCAGCCCTACATGCTATGGGAATTAGCCCTACATCACACACGAATTAATAATTAGTTGACTTGTGTGTACTGAATGATATTGTGGGGGACATAAATTAACCCATAAAAGATTATTGCTATGGCTAATGTGTTGAAAAAAAAGATAAATGTTAAGCAATCTAATGAGCTGACTGAAGCTGCTTATCATTTATCTTTGAAGGCAAAACGTGTGTTGTGGCTATGTCTTATGCAAACTTACTTCACTGATGAAGAGGAGTCTGCAAATCCAATATTTACCGTTGCTGTTGCGGATTACGAAGATATCTTCAATGTAAGTCGTAATCAGGCTAGTCGTGACGTTAAAGAAGGTGTGTTCGAGCTCTCACGTTCTGCCATCATCTTCTATCCCAAGACTGGCCGCCACGATGTGATCGCACGTCCCTGGTTAACAGAAGCAGGAGGACGTTCCAGTAAAGGGTTATGGGAAATAGAGTTTAACCATAAGGTTTTGCCTTATCTGTATGTACTGGGAAGTCAGTTCACTACCTACTCACTCAGGGACTGTGGAAGCCTCAAAAACCCGCGTACTGTGCGACTTTATGAGAGCCTTTGCCAGTTCAGAAGCTCTCAGATTTGGGTCACTTCGCATGATTGGCTTTCTGAAAGATTCATGCTGCCCGAGTCTCAGAAATCTAATCTCGCAGAACTCAAACGTACATTTTTAGAACCTGCTCTAAGACAGATCAATGATAAAACCCCTTTGCGAGTCTCTTATCAAGCAGATTCTAACGGGAAGTTAATTTTTAATATCTATCCAAAACAATAAGATATTTCATTTTTTATCAGATCCTCAGCTGCACCTTCCTCACTACGCCCCTATATTCTTACTAGGGCTGTTTCCCATATTCTGCACCGAGGTGCCAGCTACAGTCACGTAGCGTCCGGAAGTAGGGCGATTTCCCATGACTGGCGCCGGTGGCTCAGCTGCCGTTCCGGCACGCCCGGAAGTAGGGCGGTTTCCCATAACTGGTGCCAGCGGCTCAGCGGCCGTTCCGACACGCCGGGAAGTAGGGCGGTTTCCCATAACCGGCGCCGGCGGCTCAGCGGCCATTCCGGCACGCCCTGAAGTAGGGCGGTTTCCCATAACGGGTGCAAGCGGCTCAGCTGCCGTTATGGCAAGCAGGGAAGTAGGGCGATTTCCCATAACCGGCGCCGGCGGTCCAGCGGCCGTTATGGCAAGCAGGGAAGTAGGGCTGTTTCCCATAACGGGTGCCGGAGGCTTAGCTCCCGTTCCGGGAGGGCCAGAAGTAGGGCTGTTTCCCATAACCGGCACTGGCGGCCCAGCTGGCGTTCCGGCAGGGCCGGAAGTAGGGCTGTTTCCCATAACCGGCACTGGCGGCCCAGCGGCCATTCCGGCACGCCCGGAAGTAGGGCTGTTTCCCATAACCGGCACTGGCGGCCCAGCTGCCGTTCCGGCAGGGCCGGAAGTAGGGCTGTTTCCCATGACCGGCACCGGCGGCCCAGTTGCTGTTAAGGCACGCCCGGAAGTAGGGCTGATTCCCATATCGGCCTCTAGGGCGCTGTACTGGCAGAACCTGACAGCAAAAGTAGGGGTGATTCCCATATCAGCCTATAGGGCACTGCACTGGCAGAACCTGACAGCAGAAGTAGGGGTGATTCCCATACCAGCCAATTGGGCGCAGCACTGGCAGAACCCGATAGCAGAAGTAGGGGCGATTCCCATACCGGCTTTTTGTACGCTGAACTGGTAAAAAACTGGCAGCCAACTTAGGGACGTTCCCCATATCGATTCCTACGGCGCATTACTGTTAGAACGTGGCAGCATGAGTAGGGGAGATTATTCCGGCCCTATACTGTTAATATAGTGATATTTAACGACTTGATATATTGATCTGCGTATTAATCGGAATTAAGTAGGTCTTGACTTTCCGGAATAAATATTACTACATTCCAAATATTTTTTCCTGTTAGTGTCTCTTTGAAGTTGATTTCCTCACAACAAAGAGACATTGCGTTCATTGATTTTTTATCTGATCAATATTTAGATTTCATCGCAAAAGTTATTCAATGAATCGATTGTCTTTTTGTCGTATTTATAAAACCCGCAAATGGGGTATGTAGCAATTGTTACTAATATAATCCAAACAGGGCCAAGAGACATAACAAGCATTGCTATTGCAATTGGAAGGTCTTCTTTGGGAAAGCTTAGAGCCGAAAAGAAAAGTATGTAATAAGCAATAAGACAAGCTATTACATAACCGAATCCCTCCATTTTCTTTTTTTTGTATTTTTCCTTGTTGAGTGTGAATTTTATTTCTTTATTTCCTGTTTCGGCGTCATTAGCCTCCTGATTAATGCAATGTGCAAGCTTCTTAATTATTGATTTCTGAATATCATTAAGATCATTACAACTTATTATTTTTAAGTGCTGCTGAGCTAAAAGTGGGTTTCTAATTCGCGTGGCTTCAAATAGAATTAGGTTCTTTATTTCTTTGTCAATCGCTTTTATTTCATATGGTTTCATTTCTATCGCTGTGCAAAGCGGCTTGATATCTTTATAAATAGATATTCTCTCATTTGTAATTGTCTTAAATCTTGCAGCAAAATTAAGTGCCATCGCAACAGCAGGTAATACATAACTACCAAGTTTAAACCATTCAATATTCACGATTACTCCTGTAATGAACATTAATCTTGTATATTTATTGAAAATCTAGCATTTGACATTTCTACAGATTGATTGATATATTTTCAACTGTTCTATGTCGTCAATGACGACCACCAATGGTCCGGTAGCTTGAGAGGATCGCCTTCGGGTAGCTACAAAAAAAACTCCCGCAGCCTGAAAGGGAGAACGCAAAAGCGTGGTAAATCTGCTCACCTTTGGAAGCGGATATCGTCTTTAACAGCGCATCTATGTCGCAGACGATGAAGGTTTATATACACATCTCAGCCATGGCTTTTACATACGCCAGGCATCTCACGAACGGCATAGCTTATGCTGCTTCGCACACTTCCGTTATGAAGCTTTTCAGGTGTACGGCCTGAGCTGCATCCGACTTTTGCTATGACGCATAAGCCCATTTGGAACATTTGGGCGCTTGCGGAAGACGCATTAGGAGCATGAAGCTGCGCGGCGTCACTTTGGTTCGAGTGAAACGAGAACAAAGTGACGCGCGCAGCGCATAACGTCCAAACCCACGTACAGTGCGGTTTTCAACGGGCCGGTACAATCTGACGTGCACGTAGTACGTGTTTTCAGAACAACTCTGGCTATTTATCAACCACAACGCGGCACTGACGAACGAAACGTCAGGGGCGTTTAACTAGAAGGAGAATGATCGACTCGGTATCGATGGCGACATCAGGAAACTGATGTACGGAGGCAGACTGACTCACGTCAGCACGGCGCAAGCCGCAAACAGGTCAGAGACCTGGGGAAGCCTCGCAAGAACTCAACATTTCGCCGCCCCGATGCACAGATACCAGTTGAGCCGCAGGAAGCGCAAAGGCAACCACGCCGTCGGGGAAGAGATGTAAGCGCACAGAGTTACAGAACGGTCAGCACAGGCGTGCTGAATGTTCTGGATTCTGGCAGAGGTGGATATGTCCAATAAATTAAGTAAACAACTCGTGACGCTGGCACGCCAGGGCGGAGGAAGTTTTAAAACTGTTTCAGATCGTTCTAAGATTGCCAGCCGCTTTTCGGAGCGACTGGCAACCCTTAATATTCAGATTCGGGATGTAAGTCATGTTAAAACAAAGCATATCGAGAATTATATAAGAAGCCGACAGGAAGAGAATATATCTTCCCGAACGCTGCAGAATGAAATGGCTGCTATTCGGTCTGTGCTTTCACAGGGAGGCAGAAATATCCTTGCTAATCCCTCGCATGAAAAGTTAAGTAACGAAGCGCTGAATATTTCAGGGGCGAGCAGGGAAGGGAAGAAAATCGCAATTACTGATGAAAGACTGGCCGAAATCGTGGCTGCTGTCTCACTCAAAGATGAAGGAGTGGCGATCGGTATTCAGCTTGCAAGATATATAGGCCTTCGTGCAGAAGAAGTTGTCCAGGCAGCAAAATCCCTGAAAACCTGGAAGCAAACTTTAGCTACTGGTGAAAATAAAATAAGCGTTGTTTTTGGATCAAAAGGTGGGCGGGCACGGGACGTCACAATATTTGAGCGTGAGAAAGTCATGCTCTTATTGAATCAAGCCATTTCTTATGCAAATGAAAATAATGGAAAGCTGATTAATAAACCTACTCTTCATCAGTCGCTTGACCGTTTTCATAATGTTCTAAGAGAAAATGGTATGACCGGCGTTAATGCCCCGCACAGCCTGCGATATGCTTATGCTCGCGACGCTGTTAATTTTCATGTTGAAAATGGAATGAGTCGTAAGGAGGCTGAGGCGCTTGTTTCAATGGATCTCGGGCATGGCGACGGGCGGGGTGCATACGTTGCCCGCGTATATAATCGAATGATCAATGATGAATAATATTTTCTTGAACAATAAGTACAATAAACGTTATTATTAAACTGTTTCGCACGTTGTCTTCGGACAACCACCAATGGTCTCGTAGCTTGAGATGACCGCCTTCGGGTAGCTACAAACGAACACTTCCAAAGCCTGCAAGGAAGTACACGTAAAGTGTGGTACATCTGCTCACCTCTGGAAGCAGATATCGTCAGTTTTCGCTCCTACTGCGTGACGATCGAGGTTTCTTAACTAACATGTAGTTTCTTAACTATCCGGCTTCGGCCTTACGTCCTTCGGGGAAACATTCCCGAGCGGGCTCATGTTTCTCCCGTTTTCAGGAGAAATCATGTCACTTATACGTTCGTTTCTTACTGAGCTCAGTAAACCGTTTGATTTGGCCCGTTCTGCCACAACTCGCGTTGTTTCAGACTGTCCCCGATTCAAAGCTGCTATCAGAAGAACGCCCTGGCTTGCCTCACCCTCCGGTCTGCATGAATACCGCTCCCACGTCTGGTTTGACGATCGTCGTTACCACGCCATTGTTATGGCCCGTAAGGTGATCGACGGACAGCCGTCGGAAGCATTTGTGCACAGCCGTCACGGTGAGTTTCATACGTTCAGAGCGGCCCGTAAAACGGCGCAAATGGCAACGTCAGCACTGGCGACACTTACCGTCTTAACGCGTCAGGACTGATTACTTTCTTAACCATCCATCCGCTCAGCGGATCCCCTCGGGAAACATCTTTCCCGACAGGGCAGGTGTTTCCCGTTTTTACAGGAGAAACACCATGATTACCCTGCCTCTTACACACACATTTTCCCCGGAAAAATTCATCTCTACCTGCAGCATAAAACTGTCTGCCTTCGTTAAGCGTTTTAACGGACAACAGGATGAAAACTGCTGGCTGAACAATCGTTCCGGAAACCTCAGTTTCCGGATACAGCTGCATCAGCTTCCCTCGGGAAAGTGGACCGCAGGCATTCTTACCCGTTCCGGCACCTTTCACGGCAATCACCGGTTTGGCTCCCTTAACAGCCCTTCTGAGCAGTTCCGCACCCGCAGTCAGGCTCGTCGTTTCGCTCTGAAACTGGCTAACCAGATGGCAACTTTGCGTTATGCATATCAGTAAGGGACAGGGAGATAAATTGATGAACAACGTGATCAGTGACTTACAGCACCTTGCCCTTCTGGAAGGTGATCTGCTTGTTGTCCTGGCTAATGTACGTCAGGGCATTGGAACCGAACGTTTATCCCCTACGGAGCTTACTGACGCAGAGGAAGATATCTTCAGCGCCATATACAGGCTCCATTACGGCCTTTCCAGTGGGCGTTATGCCGATACCCGGTGTACCGCACTCGTGGAAACGATCGCTATTCTGGGGATGAGCACTGAGCCCGCGCTTTTTGAGTTTGCGGTCAGGAGTGCAAAGTTCGATTTTCGTGCAGAGCAGTACGGTGAGTGTGCTTTTTTTTAAAACCGCCATCTGATTTTAGAAACCACACTTAACCCTTTGGGGGATTTAACTCCCTCACGGGCGTTAATCCCCCAAATTTTCAGGAGGATTTATGACGCCCTTTTCACGCCCCGCATGTACTGCAGATGTTAATTATACCGTCACCCAGAAAGCAACCGTACCGCATGAACAGTGGGTCACGTTTGTACTGGCGATTACCGAGGTTTTCTGGCAACTGCCCAAGAGCCTTCGTCCATGCGATCCCACTAACGGTACGCAGGCGGAGCGGTCATCGGCGCTTTTTCCGGATCCGGAAATGTTTCTTTTTTCCGGTATGAATGGAGATGATTTTACCGACCAGAGCGTGCTGATAACACGTCTCCGATCCAACAGTACTGGTGGCAAACTGGATGTTATCGCCCCACATGGCCAGCCGGTTGATTTTTTCACCCGCCTAGTGCTGGTTCTGCTTTATAACCACTGCGAAGGCTGTTTTGAGATTACGTCCTCTGCAGGTGCCGCCAGCTGGTCATTACCCGTCCGCTGGCTGTGTCGTCATAATGCAATGCTGAACCTGACATCACCGGAGTCCTTCAGGGACGATAATGTGTTTAACGGCACAGCCGATGAGCTCATGCTGACTATGATGTCCGGAGCCGAACGTATCGTGACAACGCAGGAGTGGCTGCTTATCAATGAATTTGAATACAGGCTTTACGGCCTGAGAAGTTCACTGGAGTAGTTCACTTCCGACCTAAAGCCGCAGCCATTTAACCCCGAAGGGATTTTATCCCGCCGGGATGAGATCCCTTTCAGTCTCTAAGGCGATCTCATGCTTAATTTTGACAATGCGCAGCTCTCACAGCTGTTCAGGGAAACTTACCACCACGCTATGTCCGCCACGCTAATTATCTGCCCGCAGGGAGGCGTGTATCTTGAATTTCAGCGGTTAGGACCGGGTAAGCTTTTTCCCCGGCTGAACCGCATTTATCCAGTGGGTTTCAGGGGAGGCAGTACCGATCCTGGCGTACTTGCTGAGATGTACTTTGGCGGTGGCTATTCAGCGCATACGCTTGATACAGGCGGAGCTGAATTCTTTTATGAGATCAGCAGCGACGAGCGCGTAGTCGTGCTTGGAACGCGTGAATTTTTTCGCCTTGTTCGTGGTCCTGTTCAGTGGGTAAGCGTGGCAAAGCTGCGTCAGTTCACTGAGCGGCTCGACCGGATGCGAATGGTGAATTTCCCGGCGTGCTATGACAATGGGGAGCGTGCACACTGGTATGTATCTGCCTCAAATTTGATTGAAGAGGCGGCATTTATCGGATGTAAACGGGCCAGACATAGCGATAAGCTCGAATTCTCCCATGCCAGAAGCGCTCTGGAAAAACTCGTTAACATCGTGAAAACCGACGGTTCAATTCTTACCGTTGTTTAACCAACCTGACCCCCTGGGCGTATTTCTCGCCCAATGGGGGAGGGATACGCCCTTTTTTTACTGAAGGAGTATCCCGTGAAGAAACCAGTCAAAGCGCGTCGCGCAAAGAAAACAGAAACCGTCGATCTTTATCAGAAGGTAACGGATCGCATCGTGCAGTCACTTGAGAAAGGCGTCGCGCCATGGAAAAAACCGTGGCGCACGACACAGAAGTACGCCGCAGCAGGCCCGCTGCCGGTCAATGCATCGACGGGGCGCGCCTACAGCGGTGTTAACGTTCTGCTTCTCTGGCTTGAGGCCGAAGAGAAGGGGTACAAAACGGATCGCTGGGTGACGTACAAACAGGCTCAGGACATGGGCGGCCAGGTTCGCAAAGGTGAAACCTGCGCGCAGGCCGTTATCTTCAAGCCTTTTGAAAAACAGGCTGAAGACCTCAGTGGAAACCTGCGTTTCGACGCCGAAGGTGACCCGCCGCCGCATTGCCGGCATAAAAGTTCGTGCCGGACGTGGAACGGTCATATCTGATGATGAGAGCGCCCGGCTCTGGTCGATTTGGGATAACAGCGGCAAGGCGGTCTCCTGCGACACGGAAGAAGGTCTTGAAATCATGTTGCTTGCGGCTGAGGAAATGAACATTCCGCTTACCGCCGTCTGGAATACGATCCGTAAATGGGAAAGTGAAAAGCTGACCGCTGCGAGTCGAAGAATGGCATAAGAGCCTGCCCGCGGCTTGAGACAGAGCGGGCATGAACATTCACTGTAATAAGTAAGCTAAGGGACTCATCGTGAAGCTAAATGAAATTATCCCGGGTCTGAAAGCGCCGGCTACGGCTCCATCTGCCATTTGCAACAAGGCCGCCAGAGCGGTACACGGTTTCTATAAGGGAGAGCGTAACTTTAAGCTGTTCCATGAAAATCGGACTGGTTATTACAAAATAGATATTGGCCCGTTCTGGCGCTTACTCAGCAGAGATGAAGGCCAGACCTGGATAATGATGAATCATGAAAGATACAACACTGCGATTCGTAACTGAACGCGAGAGAGACTGCTTAGCGGTACGCTTCCAGGCATAGCGCTAAGTGTTTTTTATAGCCACGATCCGCATAAGGGAGAGTAATGAAGCTTCCGGATGACAGCCTGATTAGCCACGCTGTCAAAAAAATGAATGACCGCCTGCAGGCGCGTGAGTCGGGAGAGCAAAATAACTTTGCGCGCGGCGGGCTGCTGTTTATGGGTAACGTGCATGATGCACTTCCCCGACGATTGTTGCTGGATACCCGGTTATCACCTCTCGATAAAATGGCCTGGATAATTATTCGCCTGCACGCCCAGCATAACGACGGCGCGGTATTTCCTTCTTATGACGATCTGCAGCTTCAGCTGGCAACGCCGGGCAAAGGTAAAGCCTCCAGAGAGACCATCAGCCGGGTATTGCTTATGCTGCGCATTACCGGCTGGCTGAGCCTGTGTAAGCGCGTCCGAGATGAAAAGGGACGAATAAGGGGAAACATTTATGCGCAGCATGACGAACCTCTGACATTTGCAGATGCCGAGTTACTTGATCCTCGCTGGCTTCAGACAGTAGCGGAGGCGTGTTTTAACAGCAATAAGACAATAAGCCAGACGGCGAAAACCATTATCAACGATGTTTGCCTTGATCCCGCCATGCGTCATCACCGAAGTCACCTGGCGGTTATAGAAGGGCGCCTGGGGGCAGCGCAAAACCCCTCTGACATGAAAAATCGTATGCAGTTAATGCATCCGGGTTCGGAATCCGAACCCGGTGACAAAGGCCATAAAACATTACCGGATTCGGATTCCGAACCCGGTGAAAAAGCCTCTGAAAACAACAGAGTTCGGAAACCGAACAGTTACGTACGTATTGTTAATAACAATACTAAAAATACATACGTACAGCAGTCGTCTGCTTTGCCGGAGAAATTTGCCAGCCTGCTGAGTGAGCAGGACCGTAAAATGCTGAGCGCACAGCTTCAGGCGCTTCAGCCAGAGCAGGCACTGCTGGTTTTGCAAAACCTCGCCAGGGCCATGAAAGATGGCACTCTGCAAAATCCGGTGGGATGGATGCTGACCGTGCTCAAGAAAGCCCGAAAGGGCGAGCTTTACCAGCCGCAGAGGGAATCCATCGCTAAACCTGTACCCGCCCGGCCTGAGTACCGGCCAGTCCAGTCCGAACGGCCTTTGCGCCGGCAAGTCACTAATGACGCCCGCGTGCGGGACATCATTAAGCGTGTGCGATCTCACATTCATTCTGACCGCTCTGACAATGACTAAGTCAGCGTCCGGATGGGAGTGTCAGGCGCTCAGTGTTGCACGCTGCAACAAAGTACAAAAAGTAAGCAGTGTTGCAGCCTGCAACAAAGTACGAAACGTAAGCAGCACTCCGCTCCGCAACTCCTGTTCCTGCGGAAATTTTCTGTTTCCGAAAACTGATTTTGAATTGTTCATTCGCTCCTCAGGAATGAGGATGCCCCTTCAGCATAATCGATGCCTTTGCCTAACAGGAGACAGCTATGGCCGAACAACCCCCCCCTCAGGCCACACCACGCCGCTCGGGAGCCCTGCAGTCATCACTTTCCATCGACCTGCATTCACACTACGCCATTCGCCTGTGGGAAGGCCGGCGCCGGGATGAAATACCGAATCAGGGTAAAAAAAGACCAGAAATTATCGGTATGCCGCAGGCTATCTCGCGTGCAGGGTTGGCCGGGCGTGATTCTGCCGCCGGCAACCCTTATGCCGATCAGGTTCTCGTACGTCTTGAGGATGCGCTGAAAGCCGCTACCGACCGGGTACATGAAACCATTGAAAAGGTTGAACGCGTCCTTTCGGCTATCCCGGCAGGTATCAATCTGTCTGACGTCTCATCCGTTGAGCCCCTGAATCTGGATGTCTTCAGCCGATCGCCTCTTGGCTACCGCTGCGTGTGGCTCCTGGTGCACTTTGACCAGCTAGCCCTCAAGGTTTTCCAGGCATTCCATTACGGTCTGATTTCGCTGTCGGAACGTGATCAGTACCTTAACGTGGGTGGTCACGCCGTGCGTCAGGTCTATGGCGTCATTCAGGGATACAAAACCGTGCCGGTGACCTATGACGATATCCGCAATAACACCGCCCGGGGCATCGCCGCTGCTGAAAAGCTTGGCAAAATTGATCCGGCCATCCTTTCCGGTGAAAAGCGATCCTCTTTTTCCCCGCTTCTGACAACCCCTGCTGAGAATGTCTGACATGAAAAACATACTGATTACCGGCGCCGTCTGCGCACTTCTTACCGGCTGTGCCGGCACAGACCTGGCCGCCATAAACAAGAACATCAGCGATACCGCTTTCAGCGTCAGTAAAACCCTACGTGGCGGTGGCGAAGATCCCGGCAATGGCATGCCTGTAATGACAAAAGCGTCAACTGGAGCAACCGAAAGTGTCAACCGCGAATTCAGCCTGCCGGTTGACATCGATACCGCCGCCGCCCGTCTCAAGCGACACTACGGCTATGTCACCCCTGATGAGATCGCCCATATTCGCAATAAAGACCGTAACAGCCGCTGGGCCGCCGCCGCGATAGAAGACAGCCATCCGGTCTGGGAAGCTGTACAGGGCAGTTCTTACCGAATGGGCAGTGATGTAGGTGACAACGATCATATGGAGATTGAGCTGGAAAAAAACGGGGCCGGCACGCGCGCTTATGTCACATACCGGTCGCCGTCGGCATCGCACCTGACCGGCAGCGCATTTGAAAAGCTGATGACGGAAGTTAAGCAAGTCGCATCAGGCAAGGTCCGTTAATCCGGGAGGTCAGCTGTGCAGCTTTATCTTTGTGAAAAACCGTCACAGGCAAAGGATATCGCCAGAGTGCTGGGCGTCAGCCAGCGCGGGCAGGGATATATCTCAGGCGAGAACGTCACCGTCACCTGGGCGGTGGGGCATCTGCTGGAAACTGCCACGCCCGAGGCTTACGGTGAACAGTTCGGGCGGCCATGGCGGGCAAACGTGCTGCCGGTGATCCCCGAAACCTGGCAGATGGTGGTTAAGAAAGAAACGGCAGATCAGTTTGCCGTGATTAAAAAGCTGCTGAAAAAAGCCCGCGAGGTAGTGATCGCCACCGACGCAGATCGCGAAGGCGAAGTGATTGCCCGGGAACTGATGACGTACTGCGGCTACCGTGGCGCTATTCGCCGCCTGTGGCTGTCCGCGCTGGACGAGGGCAGCATTCGGCAGGCGCTACAGAACATGCTGCCCGGCGAGAAAACCGAAAAACTGTATCAGGCGGGCGTCGGCCGTTCGCAGGCCGACTGGCTTATCGGGATGAATCTGACGCGCCTGTACACCCTGAAGGCCGGCGAGGCCGGCCATGCGGAGATGTTTTCTGTGGGGCGGGTACAGACGCCGACACTCGCTATAGTGGTTAACCGCGACAATGAGATCGCGAACTTCACCCCCAAACCCTGGTGGCAGGTCAGGGCACAGCTGGAAAAAGACGGCGTGACTTTTCACGCCGAGTGGGTCGGCGCAGAACAATACTGCGACGAGGAAAAGCGCTGCATCAATCAGCCGATTGCCAATGCCGTTCTGCAGCTCTGCCAGAAAACCGGATCGGCTATCGTTCTGACCGCGGAGAAGAAGCGGGAAAAAACGCCCGCCCCGCTGTGCTTCGATCTCGGCACGCTTCAGCAGGTGTGCTCCCGAAAGTGGGGGATGGGGGCCAGCCAGGTACTGACCATCGCGCAGGCGCTTTATGAAACCCACAAGGCGACAACCTATCCGCGTACCGACTGCGGCTACCTGCCGCTGTCCATGCGGGACGAGGTGGCGGACGTTCTCCGGGCTGTTCTGGCATCCGACCCTTCGGTCGGTCCGGCGCTGTCGGGCCTGGACAAAAGCTTTATGTCCCGGGTATGGAACGATAAAAAAATCACCGCTCACCATGCCATCATTCCCACGCGCCAGGCATTTGATCTGGCGCGCCTCAGCTCAGACGAGCTGAAGGTTTATCAGCTTATTCGTCAGCACTATCTGGCGCAGTTTATGCCGCTGCAGGAATCTGACGTCACCAGCGCGACGTTTAACCTGGGAAACCAGCTGTTCCGGACGCGCGGACGCGTTACCGTGGTGCCCGGCTGGAAAACGCTGTTCAGCGGCCTGCAGGACGACGACGAGGCGGAAGGCGAAGAGGACGTGTCGGCCAGCCTGCCGCCGCTCGACAAACGCGACGTATGCCGCGTGAAGGGCGGGACTGTAAAAGACAACGTGACGAAAGCGCCCGCGCCCATGACCGAGGGTACGCTGATTGCGGCCATGAAAAACGCGGCCAGCCTGGTCAGCGATCCCCAGCTCAAAAAGGTGCTGCGGGAAAACGCCGGGCTGGGTACGGAGGCCACGCGCAGCGGCGTGCTGGAAACGCTTTTCAAGCGTCGATACCTGGAGAAAAAAGGGAAACACATTCACTCCACTCAGATGGCCCGCGAGCTGATCGCCGCGCTACCGGAGACGCTGACCAGCCCCGGCATGACAGCTCTCTGGGAGCAGGCGCTGGACGATATCGCGCAGGGGAAATCGGATCTGCACGGCTTTATGCAAAAACAGGCGCAGTGGACGCGTCACCTGATTGAAAAGGGGCGCGCGCAGCCGTTTCACGTCACAGTGCCGGTCGGTCCAGACTGTCCGCTCTGCGGCAAGGCGATGCGTCAGCGAACGGGTAAAGAGGGCACGTTCTGGGGCTGCGTTCAGTACCCGGAATGCAAGGGGATCATTGGTGAGGCCAACCGCAAAACAAAACGCCGGGCCGGCGGGAAGCGCAGGAGCAGCGGGCCAAAAGCCCCGGGCGTTTTACAGGTGGACGGTTGACATTGCGAACGCGCGGCCTAAAAATAAAAGGGCTTATCCGTCGTCTCTGACGACCACCAATGATTCATCAGCCTGAGAGAATCGCCTTCGGGTGGCTGAACAGAAAGCTCCTGTAGCCTGAAAGGGAGCGCACACTGTGTGGTACATCTGCGCACCTTTGGAAGCAGATATCGTCAACATATGGCACCTACTGCCTGACGATCAGGGTTTATTCAACTAACCAGACAGTCAGACTCACCTGAATCTGACTCCCCGACGGGAAGACTTCTCCCGTCCGGGCCGAAGTTTTCTCCGTCGATTTTTTTTGCCCCCCGGAGATAACATCATGTCTGTAAACAACGCGCAGTCCGCCACCACCACGTCCGCCGCCAGCCGCAACGATTACTTTAACCTGACCATAAAAGGCCTGGGTTACCTGAGTAACGTCCGGCAGGTTAACGCGCAGTCCGGCACCTTCATCAGCTGCGTGATCAACGCGCTGTCCGGCCCGAGTGACAGTCCTTCCTACGTTCGTTTTGACGTAACGGTTGCCGGCAAAGAAGCCAGTAGCCTTATTAACCGCTGCCAGAAGGCGGTTGATGAGGACAAGAAGGTGCTGATCGGGTTTTCTCTGAGCAACCCGTCAACCGACATTTTTCAGCTGAAAAACGGTGAGCACGCCGGCGAAAGCCGCGTCAGCCTGAAGGCCCGACTGATCAAGGTAGACTGGATTAAAATCGGTCAGGACATGGTCTACAAACCGGAACGCAGCGATGCGCCGCCGGCACAGAGTGGCTCAGAGCAGGCGCCGTCCTACGCTGACAACTCGTTCTGATTTTACCCTCCCAAATCTGCCCTTTCACGGGCAGTTTTACGGCGCTTGCAGGGTTTTGACTGCCGCTGTAATCTCCACCATAATTCCCTAAAGGTTACTGACGATGCCTGTCATACTTCGGCTGAACGGTTTTCGGTTCTTTTTCTACTCCAACGAAGGTAATCCGCGTGAACCCGCGCATATCCACGTTTCCAAATCTGGCGCTGAAGCTAAGTTCTGGCTTGAACCCGTGGTGGCGCTGGCAAGAAATGACGGATTTGACTCACGGACCCTTAAAGAGCTGTTCGTACTGGTGAAGCTACACAAAACGACACTACTGGAGGCCTGGAATGACTATTTCAGCTAGAGACGTCCGGTTCGATGACTCCACCATGTGGGTTGAACTCACGGACGATCGCACGCTTGGCGTACCGCTGTCCTGGTTTCCGCGGCTGCTTGACGCCACGCCCGAGCAGCGCAACGACTACGAACTATCTCCCCGTGGCATACACTGGGACGCCCTTGACGAAGACATCTCCGTTGAGGGGCTGATACAGGGGCGCGGTGACATCACTCACCCTCCTCATCAGGTCGCCTGACGCGCCCTGCCTGAACGCTGACCCCGGTCGGCGTTTTTTTTTGGATCCGGAAAAAGAGTTGTTCGTGGAAGCCCGCTGAAGAGTTCCGCACAGTGATGCCTGTTCTGTCACCTACAGGAATCTTCAGATGAAACTACACGCCCTCGCCGCCGTTCTGCCCTTCGTGCTGCTGACGGGATGCGCCACGCCGCCCCAGAAGCTGCAGGAGCGGGCGCCCGTCCAGCCGACGCCGTCGGTCAGCGTCTCCCGCAACGTCCAGACTCCGGCCGACGATCCCTACGGGCGCGCGCCGGAGGTGGTGCGCTACGACCGTTACCTTCTGGTCAGCACCGACCCGCAGGCAGCCCAGCAGGATCCACTTTCCCAGATTATCGACATCCGCATTCCCCCGTCCGTACAGCCCACGGTCGCCGACGCCATGCGCTATGCCCTGAAGCAGTCCGGTTACTCGCTCTGTCAGACCGGCCCGGCCAACGGCGTGCTATACCGGCAGCCGCTGCCGGCGGTGCAGTTTCAGCTCGGCCCGATGCGTCTGCGCACCGCGCTACAGATAATGGCCGGCGCGGCCTGGCAGCTTGAGGTGGACGACGTGCAGCGCGTGGTGTGCCACAGCCTGCGCGCCGGTTATCAGCTTCCGGCCACCCAGCTGTCGCCGCGCACCGCCACACTGCCTGAGGCGCCCGGCAACACCATTTCCCCGCCGGTGATTCAGGGCCAGCCCGTACGCGGAGGGTTTCTGACAAAATGAGCAATCCCGCCCTTGATGAAGACGATTTCGCCGGTGAAGTGCAGCAGAAGCCACGCAAAGGCGCGGCGATTCTGCGCCGACTGCCGCTTTATGGCGGCGTCGCGGTGGCGCTGGCCGTGGCCGGCCTGACGTTTGTTTCCCTTAAAAGCGTGAGCGCGCTCGATCAGCGTCTCGCCCACGTCGAAAAACAGCAAAACGTGGTGTATTCGCAGGCGCTGACCCGGTCCGATCTTACGCCCCTGCAGGACAGCCTGAAGGCGTACGGCGGAGATCTGAAACGGCAGCAGCAGCAGATCGCCGCCCTGCAGGCCGCGCTGAAGGAGGACCGGAGCGGCCCGGCGCTTGTCGCCCTGCAGCAGGCCGTCGGCGATCTCAGCGCCGCCCGGCAGAGCATGCTGGCGCAGCTGTCCGGGCTCGACGCGCAGCTGAACGCGCTCCAGGACAAGACGAAAGAGACGCCTCACGCCAACACCCCGCCCGCCGTAAAAAAGCAGGCACCCGCTAAGCCACATCGTGCCGCCCATAAAGTGGCACGCCGGGCGCCGTTTGTGTTGACCGGCGTGGAAAAGCGGGGCACCACGTCCTTTGCCGCCGTAGCCCCGCAGGGCTTCAGCGACCTGTCGCAGATCCGCCTTATCGGCGAAGGCCAGTCCGTGCAGGGCTGGACGCTAATCGGCGCCGGATACGGACAGGCGCAGTTTCGGGTAAACGGGCACGTAACCACCGTTAACGTTCACTAACGGAGTCGAAATGAAGATAAAAGCACTGATTCTGTTGCTACTTACCTGCGGCGGCACCGCGTATGCGAGTATCCAGACCACTGACAGCCAGGGCCAGGCTACGGACGCGCAGCACACCGGGCAAAGCGCGGTTCAGGATCTGCAGCAGCAGGCGGGGCAGTGGGGGCTGAACCAGCAGGACTATCAGCGCTATAAGCAGCTGATGAACGGCCCCCGGGGCACGCAGTCGCCCGGCCTCGATCCACTCTCCACGCTCGGCATCGAGGCGCGCAGCGCAGAAGAGCGCCGTCAGTACGCCGAGAAGTGGGTAAAGCAGGAGTTTGCCCGCACGCAGAAAGAAATGGAATTTCAGCGCGAGGTGAACAGCGCCTGGCAGCGGCTGTACCCCAACACGCTGGCGGTTAACATGGGTAACGCCGCCGGCATTGCCCACGACACCGGCGGGCGACTGGCGCTGTTCGTGAAGTCTGCCGGATGCACTCAGTGTGACGCGCGACTGTCCGCCGTGCTGGCCGACGACCGTCCGGTCGATATCTATCTGGTTGACAGCCAGGGCGACGATGACGCGCTGCGCAGCTGGGCCAAAGCGCATCACATCCCGCTGGACAAGGTACGCAGCCGTGAGATCACGCTTAATCACGACGGCGGCCGCTGGATGCGGTTCGGCAACGGCATGATGCCCGTGGTGCTGCAGCAGGGGGAAAACGGATGGCAACTCGCAGCGTACTGACCGGCGCGGCCCTGCTGCTGCTGGCGTCGGCAAACTGCTGGTCATCCGGTATGCAGACTGTACCCGACGGCTATACAAAGGTGGCGCGCCAGCACGGCGTGCCACCGGAGGCGCTGTATTCGGTTGCCCTGCAGGAATCCTCCCGCACGCTGCCTCGGGGCGTACGTCCCTGGCCCTGGACGCTGAACGTGGCGGGCAAGGGGTATCGCTACAAAACCCGACTTGAGGCCTGGCAGGCGCTGCAGGTGTTCATGAAAACCCATTCCCTGAAGCGCATTGACGTGGGCATTGCGCAGGTCAACCTTGGCTGGAACGGCGATCACTTCACGTCCACCTGGGAAGCGCTGGAACCGTACACCAACCTCAACGCCGCCGCCGTTATCCTGCGCGAATGCTGGGACCGTAAGCCCGGCAGCTGGCTGGACGCCGCCGGCTGCTATCACCATCCCGCCGGCGGACAGGCCGCCGCGCGCTACCGCTCCTTTATCAGAACAAAGCTTGCCACGCTGCAGTCGCCGCCTTCGCAGCCGGCCCCCGTGGATAACAGCCCGGCGCCGGCTCCCGTGCAGCTGGCGGACAATACCCCTGTGCCCGCTGCTACTTCCAACACCGGATTCGTCTGGATTGAACCCAGGAGCCCGAGACCATGAAAAACGTCCGCTTTCTTGCCATGCCCCTCATCCTGCTGTCGCTCTCGTCCCACGCGGAGCTGAACGTGCTGGCCGACCTCGGAGGACAGAGCACGCAAGCCATCTTTGACGCGGTTAACCGGCAGGACTCGCCGGCACCCGTTTCCGCGCCGCCCGCCCAGGGTGAAGCGGCCATGCTGCCCGTTATCACGCCGGAAATGTCGCCGGGCACGGTCAACCCGCGCGACCTGCAGCTGCCCGGGATCGGCGCGCTGTTCATCATCGGGGACGATGATGTATCCCGGTCCTGGCTGCGGCACAACGCGCAGCGTCTGTCGGCCAGAGGCGCCGTGGGGCTTGTCGTGAACGTGGACAGCCAGGACGCCCTTGACGGGCTGCGCGGCCTGGCGCCCGGCATGACCCTTGCCCCGGCCTCCGGTTCGGATCTGGCGCGCCGCCTGCGGCTGACGCATTACCCCGTGCTTATAACCGACGGCGGGCTGACCCAGGAGCCCGCGCCATGATGGGCACGCCCCAAACCGTTGCCCTGCTGCTGTCGGTCAATCCTCTGCTGGCCGCCGGGCTTGTTGTCCTGCTTATCGTCGTCGCGTGGCTGTTTCGCCGGGAGACGGCCACTGCCCGTCGGCACCGTCGTTATCGCGCCACCGCAGCGCGCATGCATCAGCGCCTGCGCGAACTGAACGGCGACGGCCAGCGGATGAGCTATCTACGCAAAATAAATCCCTACGTTTTTGAGGAGCTGCTGCTGCTTGCCTTTGAGCGGCAGGGGTTGAAGGTCGAGCGCAACGCGTCCTACAGCGGTGACGGCGGCCTGGACGGCAAAGTGTTTATCAACGGCGAGTGCTGGCTGATACAGGCCAAACGCTATAGCCGGGCCATTTCCCCCGG
>Ga0308163_10000481_pt1 | contig 69484 bp, 59 predicted proteins | sample PhyTR1_FD_201037 | JGI IMG/M metagenome (GOLD analysis project Ga0308163, IMG submission 201037) | Phyllosphere microbial communities from UC Gill Tract Community Farm, Albany, California, United States - DLSLT.R1 | ecosystem: Host-associated > Plants > Phyllosphere > Unclassified | place: USA...
GATGGGTGGTGCTGCGGCGGCAATCTGGATGCCGAAGCACACGGCGATCACCACCAGCAGGGCCACCACGAAGGCCTCCAGGAAGCGGAACCCGCGGTTCATCAGCCACAGCATCAGGAAGGCGTCCAGCGCGGTGACCAGGGCCCCGGCGATCAATGGCATGCCGAACAAGAGCTTGAGTGCGATGGCAGTACCGATCACCTCGGCCAGGTCGCAGGCGATGATCGCCGCCTCGCAGGCCAGCCACAGCATCAGGTTGACGGGGCGGGAGTAGTGATCGCGGCAGGCTTGCGCCAGGTCGCGCCCGGTGACGATGCCCAGGCGGACCGACAAGGCCTGCAGCAGGATGGCCATCAGGTTGGACAGCAAGATGACCGACAGCAGCGCGTAGCCGAACTGCGATCCGCCCGCCAGGTCGGTGGCCCAGTTGCCCGGGTCCATGTAGCCGACCGAGACCAGGTAACCCGGCCCGATGAAAGCCATCAGGCGGCGCAGCCATCCGCCGGTCTTCGGTACGTGAACCGTACTGTGGACCTCGGGCAAGCTGGGGCGGCTGTCTTCGTCGGGGCTGGAAAACTTCCAGGATCGTCGGGGGATGGCACTGCCGATGTCAGACATCGTTGAAACTCCTGCCGCACCGAAAGCGCCTTGAATCGCAAGGCTCAAGCACGCCCGGGCTGGACATTATGCATTTGACTATACTCCATTGCCCAGGCTTTGTACTGACGCTTTTCGACTGTGCCGAGGGCGCCTGGTGCGTGCCCGCCACACCCCGCTGTGACCCTGCCAGAGGTAGGGCGACGCTGGACAAAGCCAGCCCATGCCGTGAACATGGGCGGCCGAGCCGACAGGAGCCCAGGACCGTGCCATTCGCACAACGCAACATCCCGCGAGACCAGCCCCTGCCCGACGCGGAAAGCCACGCCGAGGGCTTTCGTCATTCCCGTGAAGCACGGCGTCGCGCACTGGTCGAGGACTACATCGAACTGATTGCCGACTTGATCGAAGACGGCCAGGAGGCCCGGCAGGTGGATATCGCCGCGCGCCTGGGCGTGTCCCAGCCCACGGTCGCCAAGATGCTGGTCCGGCTGACCGAGGACAAGCTGGTGTTTCGCAAGCCGTATCGCGGCGTGTTCCTGACCGAGGCAGGTCGCAAGGTGGCCAATCAAAGCCGTGCCCGACACCAGACCGTCGAAGCCTTTTTGCGCTCGATTGGCGTCAGTGCGGAAACAGCTCGCATGGATGCTGAAGGCATTGAGCATCACGTGAGTGAAGAAACGCTGGCGGCGTTTCGCAATGCCCTCGCCCGGCTGGATACGCCAGACGCCTGAACGCCTCATCGCCATGCGTCATAACCGGTTACCCGCAACCGGCTTGCGGCATCAATGCTCCAGTTAAGATGCCGCATGAAAACGCCCCCGATGTTGTTCCGACGCGTGCTTGGCGCCGTCGCCCTGGCCGCCGCAGCCAGCCCGAGCTTCGCTGCAGATGCAGCCACGCCGACTGCCTCTGCTTCTGTTCAGACACGTACTCCCTGGACACCGCCCGCCGTCTGGTATGACGTCGATCCGGGTACCTGGACCGCGGCCGACGTTGAACGCATCCAGCGCGAGTCGCGCGCCGGTGACGCGCAAGCCGCGTACTTCATGGGTGTGCTCAATGAAGACGGCAAGCTGATTCCGCGCAGCCTGCCAGACGCCTTGCGCTACTACAAGATGTCGGCCGAGCAAGGCAACACCAGCGCCCAGGCATCGCTGTCACGCATGATGCTCAATGGCTGGGCAACCCCCAAGAACGACAAGGAAGGCATTGCCTGGAACACCAAGGCGGCGGCGCAGAACAACCGGCGTGCGCTGTTCAACCAGGCCTTCTTCGCGCGTCGCGGCATGATTTCGCCCAGTGGTGATGCCGTCGTGATTCCCCTGTTCGAGCGTGCAGCCAACCTGGGCTTGCCCCAGGCCGCACTGGAACTGGCACGCACCTACCGAAGTAACGAGGCCGAAAGCGCGCAAGCCTGGCGCTGGCTTGGCATGGCGACAAAAACCGGTTTTGCGCCGGCGCTGGTCGAGTTCGACGAGTGGTGCAACAAGACGCCCGACGGACCGGATTGCCTGGCGCAGGTCGGCAATGCACTGACACGGGCCGCCGAGGCGGGCTACCCGCCTGCCCAACTGCAGCTGGGCGTGCGCATGTGGGAGTCGCACGACAAGACGGCCGGGTGGAGCTCTGCGCTGCGCAACCACTTCATCAAGGTGGCCTTGGACACCCCCGGCCTGTCGACCGACAAGCCCGAAGCGGCCAAGTGGCTGACCCGTGCCGCGCAGGCCGGCAACCCCAAGGCCTTGTTCAACGTCGGCTTGCTGCTGGAAGAACAGAATTACCGGTCGAAGTACATGAAGCCCAACTACAAGGTTGCGTCGATCGGCACCATTCGCACGTGCTATTACCACGCGGCCACCGCTGGTGTGGCGGACGCGATGGTGTCGCTGGTGACCAGCATGCAGGAAGAGGCGGAAGACGATCCGCTCAGCGAACAGGAACGCGAGGCGCTGTCGGCCTACTGGACCGGCAAGGCGGGTGAGACCGGTGTCTTCGAGCGCAACCAGATGTGGGCGATTCACTTCCCTGGGTGGCGCGAGCGGATCGGCACGCCGGCCCCGGCTTTCCTGCGCAAGGGATTGGGCGAGCCGGCACAGTGCGCGCTGGAACCCATGCCGGGCGCGCCCAAGGACAATAGCTGAACGGAAGAACGACGCAGGCTGGCAGCGTGCCTACAGGCGAATGCAGCCTGCGTCGATCTCGGTTCTAATTGCCGCCATGGACCATACCCACGACAACAACAACGTGCCTGAATCGTCGCAATCGCCTGATACCGAGCGCCGCCTGACCGATCTCGAGGTCAAGGCAAGCTTTACCGAAGATCTGCTGGATCAGCTGAACCAGACCATCTTCCGCCAACAGCAGATGATCGAACGTCTGGCCCGCGACCTGGCCGCCTTGCGCGATCAGGTGCCCGAGGACAGCACCACCTTCCGCAGCCTGCGCGACGAGTTGCCGCCGCATTATTGAATGGCGGGAGGTGAGCCGTTCCTGATCCGTTCTTGACACGTTTGTGTTCCGTGCTTTGATCCGTTTCGGCACTCAACGCGGCGCCAGTCACGCTCAAGCATGCGCCAGTTAACATGCCGCATGAACATCACTCGCCCCCTGGCGCTCGCCGCCCTGCTGACTGTCTATGCAAGCAGCCTGATGGCAGCGCCCCCGGTTGTGCCGCCTTCTGCACCGACCACGACCGCTCCCGCTATCACCCATCCAGCGTGGCTCGCACCCATCTTCTGGTATGACGTCGACCCCTCGACCTGGACACAGGCCGACGCCGAGCGCATTCAGCGCGACGCAGACGCGGGTGATGCCCAGGGTCAGTATTTCGCGGGCGTACTGCGTGAAGACGGCAAATTGGTGCCGCGAGATGTGTCGGGTGCCCTGCGTTACTACCAACTGGCTGCCACGCAGGGCAATGCCAGCGCACAAGCGTCGCTGGCGCGGATGTTGATCAGTGGCTGGGCCACCGCCAAGGACGACAAGAAAGCCCTCGAATGGAATACCAAGGCGGTCGAACAAGGCAATCGCCGCGCGGTCTTCAACCAGGGACTGTTTGCCCGCCGCAACCTGCTGACACAAGGCGGCGAAACGGCAGCACTTGCATTCTTTCAGCGTTCGGCTGACTTGGGCCTGCCGCATGGCATGCTGGAAATGGCGCGGCATTACCGAAAGCAAAAGCACAACCCCGAGGACAACGAGCAGGCCTGGACGTGGCTGAATCAAGCGGCCGACGCCAAGTTTGCCCCGGCGCTGGTGGCCATCGACCGCTGGTGCAACGAGACGCCCGATTGGCCCGCCTGCCTGAAAATCGCTCCCGGCGCGCTGCTGGCGGCATCCGAGATGGGTTATGACGTGGCGCAGTTGGGACTGGGACTGCGGATCTGGGACCCGTCGGAGAAACCTGCAGGCTGGAGCGAGGGCATGCGGGAACAACTGGTCCAGGCGGCACCCGATGCCCCCGGCCTGGAGCGAGACAAGCCTGCCGGTGCGCAGTGGCTCAATCGCGCGGCGCGTGGCGGCAACAAGCAGGCCTTCTACAACATCGGCTTCGTGCTCGAGGACGAAAAATATCGGTCGACCTATCAACCGAGCGCATTCGCCATCGCCTCGGTCGGCACCATCCGCACCTGCTACTACCAGGCAGCGACCGAGAGCATTCCGCAGGCCATGATGGCGCTGCTGGTCAACGTGGTGAAGGCAGAAGACGCCAATATCTTCTCGGCCTCGGAACGCCAGACCGTGGTCGACTACTGGACAGGGAAGATCGGCGAAACCGGTGCCTTCGAGCAAAACAGGCAGTGGGCCATGCAGAATCCGAATTGGCGCGAGAAAATCGGCTCGGCGGCGCCTGGCTATCTGACACGCGGCATGGGCAAGCCCGAGGACTGCGCCATTGTGCCGGTCGCGAAAGACACCGAGCGCAAAGAAAACCAGCGCCAAGACAACAAGCGCCGCAAATAAGCCACGCTCAGTGCGCGTCCACCGTCGGCATCTCCATCGCGGCCAGTGCCTGGATCACACGGATGCGTTCGGCGCCGAGGCCCTTCAGGAAGGTCATCGCTTCCTCGCCGTAGGCACGACGGCTCAAGCCGAACAGCATCACGCCCTCGGCATGCGGCAGGTAGCGGTAGGCATTCCACTCGACCACGTCTTCGCCCGAGGGCAGGCGCGCGCTCAGCAGGAAGTCCGCAATCGTCTCACCGGTAGCCGTGCTTTTCATCACCGCGATGTTGGCCACCGGGTCGCTGGCCTTGCGCGCGTCGATCATCTTCACCTGGGCGGCAACCACGCTGTCCATATCGTCATCGCCGACCACCAGCTCGACCAGCACCATGCGGTGATAACGCTCGGCGGTCTCGTTGGCGGCGACGTATTCCTGCTTGTAGTAGGTCGGCGTCGGGCGGGCCGACCACACCAGCAGGTAATCGACGTCATCGACGCGAATCGGGCCGGGCACAGACAGCTGATCGACCACGACGTCGGCGCCGTCGTCCGCGGGCACTGCCGACAGCTGCAGTCGGCTGAACATGCCCAGTGACAGAACATCAAGGGCTTTCAAAAACGAGAACATCTACTTCTCCGTGCGGGGTGAATGCGGTGGGTGCGCCGATGGATCGACGGGCATGTGTGGCGCAAGCGCCAAGGCCAGCGGCAGCAATCATGCGAGCGGGTTCGCGCAAAGGCGTCATTGGACCTTTCCCCACAGATTTTCGCAAACGCCAAGAAAACGACACTCGACAGCGCAAAGCGCTGAAGATGGCGATACGGGGGCTTTTCTGCGGTAAGAAAGTGTGAGGCGCGCGAATGCCGGAGATACGAATCGCTATTCTTGACGACCACATCGCACTGCGACACTCCCCACACTGGTCAGCATGTCCCACCTACTTCAAAAAGCAGCCGAACAAGGCAATACGGACAAGATCAGGCAGTTGCTCGACAAAGGCGACGATATCGAATGGCGGCACAAGGGCACCGGCCGCACGGCGCTGGTGTCTGCCGCCATTGCCGGACAGCGTGACGCCGTGGACGTGCTGATTCAGCGCGGCGCCAACGTCAATCACCAGTGCACGGCAGTCGGTTATTCCTCGCTGGCCTGGGCCAGTGAGCTGGGCCTGACCGACATCGCCGACCTGCTGATCCGACGCGGGGCGGATCTCGACCTGCCCTCCCCTGAGTTGAAGCGCACCGCGCTGATGGCGGCGGCCCAGTCCGGCCATATCGACGTAGTTCGGCTACTGCTGGATCAAGGCGCCAAACCCAGTCTGGCGGATTTTGAGCACGAAAACGCGTGGAGCCTGGCTACCGAGCGCGGACACGCGGCGATCACCAGCCTGCTGGAAGCCGCCGGCGCGGGTGCGCCCATCCCGCCGAAGCCGACGCCGGTGCTGCCTTGGCCACAGCGCCAGCCGGATGTGCCCGTCACCGACGACCCGGCGATGGTGGTGCACGCCTACCTTCAGGCTAGCTTCGATTGGGAAACGCGCGGGCGGGCGCTGAGCAAAGACAACGCCATGATGCCGGACATCTTCTGGCAAGAGGCGGATGACCTGGTGGCGCGCTATTGCACGCAGCGCAAGCGGGTTTACAAACGCCTGGGTTTTGGATGGCCTCCTGAGTACACGCCGGACGACGAACTGCTGTCGGTGCGCCCGGTGGCCTCACGGGTGGAGGTGCTGGTGTGCGATGCGCCGCGTGAAAACGGGATGCGCTATGAACACTTGTTCGTGGTCAAGCAGTCGCATGGCGAATGGCGCATCGACAGCGTGAAAAAGCGCATGCGCGGCACCGAGGACTGGAGCAACGGCATCTTGTGATGCTGGGGCGTTGATGCAGGTGCATCGACGCAAGCGCTGCGCATCCAGCCCTGCGCGTGTGCCTGCGGTGCCCTGCTTCAGCTCCACCGCCCACGCAGCCTTCCCCCGATATCTACCCTGGGCAGCACCGAGGGCGCCACCGCACCCAGAATCGGCTCGCCGGGAGGCGGACGCTTCGGGTAGGCATCGAACAACTTTGCCACGGCATCCGGAATGAAGCGCGTGCGCGATGCATACACGTGGCGATCGCCCCGCCCCGTCTGGTTGTGCACGTAGAACCGCTGCGGCACGACGAGCTGCAGGCTTTCCTTGGCGCGGGTCATGGCCACATACAGCAGGCGGCGCTCTTCCTCGATCTCGGCAGCGGTGCCGGTGGACATGTCCGACGGGATGCAGCCGTCGATCACGTTCAGCACGTAAACCGCTTTCCACTCCTGCCCTTTGGCCGAATGGATGGTCGACAGGATGAGGTAGTCCTCGTCGCGCAGCGGCACGCCGGATTCGTCGCTGGTGGCGTCCGGCGGGTCAAGCGTGAGTTCAGTCAGGAACTGCTCGCGCGATCCGTACAACGTGGCAATGCGCGACAACTGATCCAGATCGCCCTGGCGCACCGCGGCGTCTTCGAACAGGCGCTCGAGTTGGGGCAGGTACCACTCCAGCGCGGTGTCCATGTCGGCAGGCCAGGTGGCGTCCGGTCGGCGCAGGATGTCGTAGGCGGCAATCAGCGTCTGCCAGTCGGCACCGGCCGCGCCGGGGAAGTTGAATGCGCGCAGCGTGTCCATCGGTGCGGTGGACGTCTCCATCGCATCGAGCAGCTTGCCGGCGGTGGCAGGACCCACGCCCGGCACCAGTTGCGTCACGCGAAAACCTGCCAGCCGGCTGCGCGGGTTCTGCGCCCAGCGCAGCAAGGACAGCACGTCTTTGACGTGCGCGGCTTCCAGGAATTTCAGGCCGCCGAACTTCACGAACGGGATGTTGCGCCGGGTCAGTTCCAACTCCAGGTTGGCGCTGTGGCTGCCGGTACGGAACAGCACCGCCTGCGACTTCAAGACCGTGCCGGCCTCGCGCTGTTCCAGCACCTGATCGGCCACCCAGCGCGCCTGCCCTGCCTCGTCGGACACGGTCACCAGGCGTGGCTTGAGTTCCGAAGCGCGATCAGTCCACAAGGCCTTGGCATAGCGTTCCGGCGACAAGGCGATCACGGCATTCGACGCATCCAGAATCGGCTGCGTCGAGCGATAGTTGCGATCCAGCGTGATGACGTCGGCGGGCTGGGCGAACTGGCCTGGGAAGTCCAGGATGTTGCGCACCGTGGCCGCGCGAAAGGAGTAGATCGACTGCGCGTCGTCGCCGACCACCGTCAGCCCTGCCCCGTCGGGTTTCATGGCCAGCAGGATGGCCGCCTGCAGGCGATTGGTGTCCTGGTATTCGTCGATCAGGATGTGATCGAAGCGGGCCGACACGGCTGCTGCCAGTTCCGGGATTTCCATCATCTCGGCCCAGTAGACCAGCAGGTCGTCGTAGTCCAGCGCGTGCTGCGCCTGCTTGGCGTCCACGTAGGCCGCGAACAGCTTGCGCAGTTCGTCGTGCCAGGCGGCGCACCACGGGAAGTGCTGGTCCAGCACCTCGGTAAGCGGCGCCTGGCTGTTGACGGTGCGCGAGTACACCGACAGGCAGGTGGCCTTCAGCGGAAAGCGTTTTTCGGTTGCCGACAGACCCAGGTCATGGCGGGCGATGCCCATCAGGTCCTCGGCGTCGCCGCGGTCGTGCACGGTGAAGTCGTCAGCCAGGCCGATGTGACCCGCGTATTCGCGCAGCAGGCGCGCGCCCAGCGCGTGGAAGGTGCCCGACCAGGGCAAGGACGGCGGCGACTGCGTGCTGGCAAGTTTCATCACCTGGCGCAGCACATGGCCCACGCGTCGATCCATCTCGGCCGCCGCCCGGCGCGAGAAGGTCAGCATCATGATGCGATGCGGGTCGGCGCCGTTGATGATCAGGTGCGCCACGCGGTGCGCCAGCGTGTTGGTCTTGCCCGAGCCCGCCCCGGCGATCACCAGCAGCGGCGGCGTGGCCGGTGCGCCCGGCGTCACGCCGTAGAGGACGGCGTCGCGTTGCTGGGGATTGAGTTCGGACAAGGCATCGGCAAGCCGCACCGCCGACGGTTGGGAATCCTGCATGTTGCTGCGAAAGAAGGAAGAAACGAGGGAAGGCTGAACGATAGCGTATGCAGACACACGCAGACGGCCCGCGCTGTATGGACATACAGTATTGCACAGACGACGCCATCGCTATGCGTGGTGGCCCGCCTTCACGGTATGGCCAGGCTATTCACAAACTCCTTCACCCTGCCCGGATGTGCTGTCAGTATTCCTGGATGCAGGTGGTCCGGAGGCGCTTTGGAAACAGAGATGCCCCGTTCGCCGCCAGCTCTGGCAAGGCGCAACAAGTCGCCGTCCAGCCCGCTACCCCTCCCCCACCAGAGACGAGACCGTGAAACTTACCCGCATCGCCGCAGCGCTCAGCATCCTGTGTGTGTCCCCGTTCGTTCCCGTCGCCCCGGCGATGGCCGCCGTGACCTGGAACGCCGTGTCCGAATATCCGGCCACCACCATGCCTGGTATCGGCCTGGCCACCTTTGCCGAGGTGCTGCGTGAGCAATCCGCCGGCGAGGTCACCGTGACCCCGCAGCACGATTCGCCGATGGGCTCGCTGGCCGCGTTCGAGGCCGTCAAGGCGGGCACAGTGCAGGTGGCAGATATGTTCGGCGGGCCGCTGGGCACGGTGTCGCCGATGTTCAGCCTGCCGTCCCTGCCCTTCGTCACCGCGTCGATCGACGACACCAAGTGCCTGCAGGCCGCCACCCGTGCGCTGTACGCCAAGTACTTCGACAGCGTGGGCAGCCGACTGCTGTATTCCACGCCCTGGCCAGCGACCGGACTGTGGTCGTCCAAGCCGGTGAAGACCATGGACGACTTCCGCGCCTTGAACGTGCGCACCTATGACGCGATGTCGGCGGCCTTTGTTGCGTCGATTGGCGTCAAGGGCGTGAACATGCCGATGGGCAAGGCGCTGCCCTTGATCAAGAGCGGCGAGATCACCGGGGTGATGTCGTCCGGAGACGGCGGCGCGGGTCAGCGACTGTGGGAAAACCTGCCGAACTTCACCGCGCTGAGCTATGCAGCGCCGCTGTCGTTCACGGTCGTGAACAAGGCCGCGTTCGATGCGCTGCCCAAGCCCATGCAAGATGCCGTGGACAAGGCCGGTCGCACGACGGAAGCCCGTCTGTGGACCGCCATCGAAGGTCGTCAGGTGAAGAACTACCAGGCGATGAAGGACAACGGCGTGGCGATAGAGACCAGCGTGCCGGCCGCGATCCAGCCTGAACTGAAGCAGGCAGCCTCGAGCATCATTGCGGACTGGTCGGGTCGTGCCGGCCCGGACGCGGCGGCGGTGTTGGCCAAGTACGAGGCGAAGCGCAATACCGGCGAGGCGAAGCAGGACGCGGACTACTGCGCGAAGTAAGGGTCAAGCGAGGTTGCGGGCCAGATGCATGACGGGCCGGACGTGACATGCTGCCGATGACGGCTTGACCATAGCGGCGCCCACGGGGCGCCGCTGCATTTGGCAAGCGTCGTTTGGCAGGCGTTACTTGGTGGGCGTTATTCGGCAGACATCATTCGGCAGACAGCATTTTGGCAGCCCGAATTGGCATCCTAAAATACGCCCATGCCCATCCTCACCGGCACTGCCTCCTGGACCGACCCCACGCTGATCGCCTGTGGCAGGTTCTATCCGCCCGAGACCCGCACTGCAGAAGCGCGGCTGCGTTATTACGCGACCCAGTTCCCCATCACCGAAGTCGATTCCAGCTACTACGCCCTGCCCGACCCGGCGACTGCGTACTTGTGGGATCAACGCACGCCGGACGACTTCGTGTTCGACATCAAGGCCTTCCGACTTTTCACCGGCCACGGTGCGACTCCGCAGGCACTGCCGGCAGACATTCGCCGCGAGTTGGACACCGACGACGGCGCGACCTTGTACGACCATCACCTGCCTGGCGAGTTGCGCGACGAGCTGTGGCGCCGCTTCACGATGGCGCTGGAACCGCTTCGCGCCAGCGGCAAGCTGGGCACGGTGCTGTGCCAATTCGCCCCTTGGGTGACAGCCGACAAGCACGGCCATGCACGCGTGGCAGATTGCGTGACGCGCCTGGAAGGCGTGGATACGGCCGTCGAGTTCCGCCATCAATCCTGGTTCGCCGGCAAGCAGGCCGATGCCACCCTGGCCTTCGAGCGCGAGCTGGGTGCCGTGCATGTGGTCGTGGACAGCCCGCAGGGCGCCGACAACAGCGTCCCGGCGGTGTGGGCCTCCACCCGCGACGATATCGCTGTGGTGCGCCTGCACGGCCGAAATGAAGCCGCCTGGAACAAGAAAGGCATCGCGGCATCGTCCGGGCGCTTCATCTACGAGTATTCGGATGAGGAAGCCGATGCGCTGGCCAAGCAGATCGCCGCACTTGCCAAGCGCGTGGCCGAGACGCATGTGCTGTTGAACACCAATTATCAAGATCAGGGCGTGAACAACGCGCGCAGACTTGGCGCGGCACTGGGGAAGATTGCGGGCGCGTGAATGCTTGGGTGTGCCACGGCAGATGGGCTTATGCAAGGTCTGAGACCCGCTGCGGCACGATTCTGGCTTGTAAAGCTTCCTCAGTTCAAGGAGGAACCCACTATGTCCGGAAGCAACAAGAAAGTGCGCTATGCCGTGGTGGCCGGTGGCCAGATCTCGCAGCAGGCGTTCATGCCCGGCATCGGCCGCACCAATAATTCGGAACTGGTCGCGCTGGTTACCGGCGACCCGGTCAAGGCCGACAAGCTGGCCAAGCTGTACGGCATCAAGGCGTACTCGTACGAGCAGTACCCCGAGCTGCTGAAGTCTGGCGAGATCGACGCCGTGTATGTCGCCACACCGAACTTCCTGCATGAGCAATACACCGTGCCCGCGCTTGAAGCCGGCATCCATGTGCTGCTGGAGAAGCCGATGGCATCCAGTGTCGACGAAGCCGAGCGCATCATCGCCGCGCAAAAGACCAGCGGCGCCAAGCTGATGATTGCCTACCGCCTGCACCACGAGCCGGGTAACGTCGAGATGTTCACCCGCGCACGGCGCGGCGACTTCGGCAAGCTGCGCAGCTTCGTGGCTACCTTCGCGCAAGACGTCAACGAAGAGAACTCGCGCGGCCACAACGGCTACTGGGGCGGTCCGGTGCCCGACATGGGCACCTACCCGCTGAACGCCGTGCGCAATCTTTTCGGGGCCGAGCCGATTGCTGTCCATGCGGTGGGCACCAAGACTCCCGACCGTGGCTTCAACTTCCACGACACGGTGGCAGTCACCCTGCTCTTCCCCGACGAGCGCACCGGCCAGTTCACCGTGAGCTACGCCACCGCTTCTTCGGAAGGCTTCGACCTTGTCGGGACCAAGGCCAGCATTCACGCCTCGCCCTGCTTCATGTTCGGCCCGACCACCGGGATCGCCTATGTCGAGAAGACCAGCGAGGGCAGCAAGGAACACAAGTTCGACCCGGTCGAGCAGTTCGGCAACGAGACGCAGTATTTCTCGGACTGCATCCTGAACGATCGCGAGCCCGAGGCCAACGGCGAGGAAGGCCTGTTCGACATGCGCGTGCTGGCCGCCGTTGAACGCTCGCTGGAAACCGGCGAGACGGTGAAGCTCAAGCCGGCAACACGCAGCCGACATGTGCAGCCCGATCAGGCGCTGAAGCTCGAGCCGGCGGACGAGCCGCAGGAAGACGAGTTGATCAGTGTGATTCCGCAGTCGGCATAAACGCCGGCACTGGTCGTCACGAACAAAGGCCGGCGCTCATGCGCCGGCCTTTTGTCTTGCTCAAGGCTCAGGTTTAAAACCTAGGCTTCAAGCCACCTTGCGCGGGTGGTGTTCGGCGAAAAACTGTTCGTTCTCCGTGGACCCGTGCAGCGCCGTCGTCGACGACTGGCCACCCTCGATGCACTGCGTGACTGCATCGAAGTACCCGGTGCCCACCTCGCGCTGATGCTTCACCGCAGTGAAGCCGTGCTTGGCCGACGCAAATTCCTTTTCCTGCAGTTCCACGAAGGCGCTCATCTGACGGCGGGCGTAGCCGTGGGCCAGGTCGAACATGCCGTGGTTCAGGCTGTGGAAACCGGCCAGCGTGATGAACTGGAAGCGATAACCCATGGCGCCCAGCTCGCGCTGGAAGCGGGCAATGGTGTCGTCGTCCAGATGTTGCTTCCAGTTGAAGGACGGCGAGCAGTTATAGGCCAGCATCTTGCCGGGGAACTGGCGGTGGATGGCCTCGGCGAAAGCCTTGGCAAAAGCCAAGTCGGGCTTGCCGGTTTCGCACCAAACCAAGTCTGCGTACGGCGCATAAGCCAGGCCGCGCGACACGGCTTGTTCCAGGCCTGGCGTGGTGCGGAAGAAGCCTTCCATGGTGCGTTCACCCGTGATGAACTCGCGGTCGTTGTCGTCCACGTCGCTGGTCACCAGGTCGGCTGCCTGCGCATCGGTGCGGGCGATCAGCAAGGTGGGCACGCCCAGCACGTCTGCCGCCAAGCGTGCGGCGCTGAGTTTGGCCACCGCTTCGCGGGTGGGCACCAGCACCTTGCCGCCCATGTGGCCGCACTTCTTCACCGAGGCCAGCTGGTCTTCGAAGTGCACGCCGGCCGCACCCGCGTCGATCATCGCCTTCATCAGTTCGAAGGCGTTCAACACGCCGCCGAAACCAGCTTCGGCATCGGCCACGATGGGCGCGAAGTAATCGATGTAGCCCTCGTCACCGGGCTGCTTGCCTTCCATCCACTGGATCTGGTCGCAGCGCTGCAAGCTGTTGTTGATCCGGCGTATCACCAGGGGCACCGAGTTGACGGGGTATAGCGACTGGTCGGGATACATCTCACCTGCCGAATTGGCGTCGCCCGCCACCTGCCAGCCAGACAGGTAGATGGCCTTCAAGCCGGCTTTGACCTGCTGCATGGCCTGGTTGCCGGTCATGGCGCCCAGCGCATTCACGAAGTCATCGTTGCGCAGTTGTTCCCACAGGCGCTCGGCACCGCGCCGGGCCAGCGTGTGATCGATCTGGACAGAGCCGCGCAGGCGCACCACTTCGTCGGCGCTGTAGTCGCGGCGGATGCCCTGCCATCGGGGATTGTCAGCCCAGTCTTGCTGAAGTTGCTGGGCGGCTTGTTCGCGAGTCGTGGTCATGATGTGTGCTCCGTACGTTGTTGAGAAACCTGGGAATCAAAGACTTCGTTGAGAAAAGTCTATGCCTCGATGACGCTGGCAACACACATTCAGTCTTATAGAAGATAAAAATATTATCTTAATAAAATCAAATACTTAAAATTTTTATCCCATGATGCGGAAAGATATACGCGAGTATGAAATGCGTCTGCTGCAAATGCACAAATGGGTTTTCACATGGCAGCGCCAATATTCCACATGATGAAAAATTGTGATGATCACTTTGCTTTCAGAAAGATAGCGATACGCACCGACAGCGAATACCTCTCACCTTCATGCCCCAGAGCCAAGCGTTAAACTAAAGCGCCCCAGTGAAGGCCGCCCGGCACGCCTGAATAGCGTGAGACGCCGCCATGGTGTGGCTCACTCGTCCTCTGTCTTGCAGGTGCGGGTACAGGTGATCGATGTCGGAGGAATTCTTGAGCGCTCCCATTCTCTTAGACGAGGCCGCCGACCGGGCATGGCCCGCCATGCCCATGTTGCCCACCTCGTGGGGCGATGTTTTCGACCGTCTGAGCATCCTGCGGCTCAAGCAGGCTGCCATCATCGATGCCCCGCGACGGGCGAACGTGGCACGCGAGCTCGACGTGGTCGTTGAGACGATCGGCGATACCTCACGATTTCCCCCTGCGCTGCACGCCTGTTTGAGCGAGCTTGATGCGGTCAACCGAGCACTGTGGGATATCGAGGAACGCAAGCGCGAGTGCGAGCGACGCCAGTGTTTCAACGACGAGTTCATTGCACTGGCTAGAGCCGTTTTCCAGGAAAATGACCGGCGTGCGCGACTCAAGAAGCAGATCAGCCTGTTGCTGGGCAGCACGCTGGTCGAAGAGAAATCCTATTAGTCGATGCTTGAACCAGATGCATGAACGGTATGCATGCGCGGGATACATCGCGACCGTTCGTCCACCCGTGCAAACAGCATGGAACCAGATCGCCCAAACGGTCACTGAACCGCATCCACCAGGGCGCACATGCCCGCAACGAATGCCTTTTTTGAATTCGCCATGCAACTGACCGCTGTTCAGACCTTATATATCGCCTTTTATGGCCGTCCTGCCGACGTTAGCGGCCTGGCATTCTGGGGTGCGCGGCTGGACGCGCTGGGTGGAAACCTGGGCGCACTCGGTGCCGAGTTGGCGAATGACAAGGTCGCCGAATTTGCGCTCATTCAGGGTGGGAGGGACTTCGGCGCGATCCTGACGTCGGCGTATGCCAACCTGTTTGGTCGCAGCCCCGACGCCAGCGGAGCTGCCTTCTGGCAGGCTGCTTACGACGCCCGGCTTGTTGCCGGCGACACCCCGAGCGTTGCGCGCGCCAGCGTGGTGGCCAATATTGCGACAGCCGCCTCGGCCAATGCGGGTTCGGCCGACGCCCTGACCCTCGCAGCCCGATTGGACGTCGCCCAGACCTTTACCAACAAGGTGTTCGACAACGCCGTCTATATCGCAGACCTCGGCGTTGGCCGCAAACTGCTTGCCTCGGTGACCGCAGCCAACGTCAGCGCCAAGCGCGACGAAGCCGCGGCCACGGCCTTCGAGCTCGTCAAGCTTCCTGCCAACGCGCACGCCGACGTACAGGCGATGTACATCGCCTGGTACGGCCGCCCGGCCGACCCGCAGGGCCTGGCATTCTGGAGCCTGGCCTACGGCAGACTGGGTGGCAACATCACGAAACTGGCCAGCGAGCTGGGCAACGCCGCGATTTCCGAGTTCGCCAGCCTGCATGCCGGGCAGGATTTCCCCGCACTGCTCGCTGCCGTGTACAAGAACCTGTTCAACCGCGCCCCGGATGCAGAAGGCGCAGCATTCTGGCTGAGCAAGTACACCTCAAGTGTCGCTGCTGGCGCCGATGCAAGCACTGCGCGCATCGGCATCATCGTCGATGTCATGGGTTCGGCGCTGGCCGCGGGCAGCAATGCTGCCGATCAGGCCACGCTGCAGGCCCGCCTCGGGGTCGCCGACATTTTCACGGCCAAGCTGCCCAGTGGCACGAACTATCTTGCTGCACTGCAGGTGGGCCGCGACTTTCTGGCCACGGTTACTGCGGCCAATGCCACTGCCAAGGCCGCCGAGGCGGTCACGGTGGCAGGCAGCCTCAGCGGCCAACTCAACCCTGGCAGTCCGCCCAGCGCGCCGCAGACGCAGACACTAAGCCTGACTGCCAACACAGATACCCTGACCAGCACGGCAACCAGCACGGTGACTTTTTCTGCGGCGCTTACCCAAAGCAACGCAAACACGCTGAACACCGGCGACGTGCTCGATGGGCGCAGTGCGCAACAGACCAGTCTGGTGGCCACTATCTTCTCGAACGACGGGGTACTTACCGTTGCCCCCACCTTGACGGGCATCGGCACGGTGCAGCTCGACACGTCGGGCAATGGGTCGGTGACATTGGACCTGAGCCAGAGCAACGGCGTACAGGAACTCAAGCTAAGCGCAGCAAGCAACACGACCGTCAATGGCATGAACGCCATCGCCAAGGTCTCGCTGACGGGGGGCGCGGGCAGGGTCACTCTGAATAACATGGCCACAGCTGCCCTGGACCTGTCCATCGACGGTACCCAGTCTGGCCAGATTTTCCTGCGCGACGACGGAAGTACGCTGAAAGCGATGTCCTTCGCGCTGGACCACACGCAGGCATCGGTCACACTTGCCGGCGGGCAGCCGCGCACGCTGGATACCTTGACGATCAACAGCCGCGGCACGACCGGCAATGTGCTGTCCATGTTCACCGGCACCGGCATGTCAGTCGACGTGGCCAAGTTGCTGATCACCGGCAGCGCGGACCTGCGCCTGTCAGGCGGACTGGACGGCGCGCCCAATAGTGGCAGCGCTGCGAACATCGCCGAGTTTGACGCGTCGGTTGCCACCGGCAACATGGTTGCGAACGTGACCAGTGGCACCGCGTTGAAGATTCTGACCGGCAGCGGCAACGACCGCATTCTGGCAAGCGCCGGCGGCGTCGCCACGATCAATCTGGGCAGCGGCGACGACGTGCTGACGCTGCGAAGTCTTGGCAGCGGTTCCACGATAGATGGCGGTGCAGGCCGCGACACCTTGGTAATCAGCAGCCCAAATGCGCTGAACGGCGTCACGGTGTCCGGCTTCGAAGTGCTGGCCCTGGATACGGTGCAAGACACCTTGGACATTGGTGCGCAGGCATGGGTGCAGACCCTGCGCATTGCTGGGGACAGTGCGGTGAACGGCACTGATGCTGTGCTCACCAACTTGAAAAACGGCGTCGCGGTGGAAATCACCTCGGCGTACGTCAAGTCACTCCAACTGGCTTACACCGCCTCGCCAGATGCGGTGGTGACCTTGGCTGCAGTGAACGCAATGAACATCGACAGCCTCAGTTTTACGGGCTCGTCGCAGGTCATCAACATCGCCGCCGGTGGCACGGCGACGCAATACCGCATCGCAACGCTGAATTACGACAGCGCAGACGCGGGTCAGCGGGTCGCGCTTACGCTGACCGGCACAGCCCGTGTCGTGATCGACAAGATCGTTGGCAACACATCGGCAACCATCGATGCTTCCGTCCTTGCAGGCGGCCTTGATCTGAGCTTGGCAAGCGGTGGCACAAACATCCGCCAGGTAACCGGGAGCGCAAATAATGACCATATCCAGATCAACGCACTGGCCGCATCGCTGACGCTGGACCTGGGCGCGGGCGACGACGAGGTCAGCTATGGAAGCGGACTTGCGCTTACCGGAAATCCCGCAGTACGGATGAATGGAGGCGCCGGTGCTGACACCTTCGATGTGACTGTCTACGGTTCGCGGCCCATACAGTTCGGCTACGGTACCGGCGACTCGAACTATGTCGTTGGCGGCGTACGTAAACACGACATGATCAAAGGTTTCAACACAAGCACCGGTTCTGGACCCGACGTCGACCAGATCATGGTCGACGCACGCGCTTTCAGCGCTGGCACCGTGGCAGTAACGAGCATCACCACTGAGCAGTTCGATCCGACTACCAACGCTTCCAAATTTTCCCCCTTCTTCAACACTGGCCACGTAACGGGCGTGTTCAGCAGTGATCCCGCGACCAACGCTGGTGTGGCATTGCTGTTCGAAGCCGCAGCAAGCACCGGCTCGGGCAACAGTACGTGGGTTGCTGTCGATTTGAATCGCGATGGCAATCTGGATGCCGCGAGCGACCTGGTGATTGAACTGCTGGGCACGACGTCGAATCAGTTTTACACAGGGGGTAACACCTCGGGCAGCCAGCTGATAAAAATCGATCCTGCAACGCTGGTTCCCTGACATGTTCGGCCTGAGTCCGCGTCGCGACGTTACGGTCGCGACACGTTTCGGCGAGCGCCGATTGCGGGCGGCTGCGGCAGGCAACGAGATTTCGGTGGCCGATGTATTGATCTCGGTCCACGGCGAAGCGATGTGCATCCAGCATGCTCTGGATCGCGCTGCCCGCGACGAAGCAGGCCTCACAGAAGCCGACGGCGCGGCGTCCACGCAAACCGACGACTTGCGTCTTTATACCGAGGCGGGACTGCACGCATGGCCTGCCTGGCCCATGCGACTTGGCCGCAGCGTCTTTCTGCGCCCCGAGGACACTGAGCCGTCCGTGCTGGATGCACCAGCGCCGCTGACCGCGCAGCTTGCGCAACTGCGCAACCGCCATCCCGGCAAGCAGCATTTCCGCATCGCACTAGTCAATGGCTTTGGTGGCAACCTGGGCGATTCGATGCTGGGAGCCACCGCATGGCGCACGGTGTGGCCGCAGCTTTGCGCCGCGTTGGGTAGCGTCTCTGTGGACGCGCTGTTGGGGCCTGGCATGCCGGTGGCCATTGCCGAGCTGCTTGCGCACGAGCAAGGCATCGAACAGGTCACGTTTCTGGGCCCGACACTTCAACAATTCGCCCGCTACGACGCCTATTTCGATTTCACCGATTTGATCGACTTGCCACGATATTTCGATATGGCTGCGGTCGATTGGGACATGTGGTGGATGGGCCTGGACCCGGCGGCGGTGAAGGCGGCGGCAAAGCGCAATCAGCTGCGACTGCCGGCTACGGCTTGGCAATGGGCACAAGCGCAGTTGGCTACCCTGCCCGGACCACGCGTGTTGTTTGCATGGAAGGCGTCGGTGCCGTTGCGCAGCATGCCTGAGGACACCGCACGTCGTTTCGCCCACGCGCTGCTCGCGGCTGTTCCACACTTGGGCTTGCTGACCGACCAACCGCTGGGACTGGTGCACCCACGCATGCACGACTTGGGTGCCAAGACCGACACCGCTGAGAAAATGATGGCGCTGACTGCACAGGTTGACGGCGTCATCACCGTGGACAGCTTGGCGCAGCATGTTGCCGACGCCGCTGACGTTCCCACCTTGATGCTGCTGGCAACGCTACCGCACGAGCGGTTTCCGTACTACCCCGGCATGCAGATCGTCACGCCACCGGGGATGGACAACTTGCCTGCCTGGGGCACGGTGAAAATCGACGATGCCGAGTGGGCAGGCATGCAGCGCGCCTATGCGCAGTCCTGGGATGCGGTTGATCCGCTGGCCTGCTGGCAGCTGCTTGAGGCGCGGCTGGGACAACGGGCAGCTGATCGGCCCAGTGACAGGTTTAGGCCCGAGGCGAGTAGTCGAGCCAGCAATGCGGCCGATGAGGGGGTCAGTGATGCGGATAACATCGTCACGTCATTCCATCCCCGGATCACCACCGGTACACCCTGGACAACAGGACGCCGACCCATTTGGCAACCCGGCGCACCGTTCCGCCATGATCGGACGCGTCCTGTGAACGCCTGGATGGATCAGCAGTTGCTGGGGCTCGCGCGCCACCTTCTTTTGCCTGGCCAGACCGTTGTGATGGCAAGCGGTGACCACGATGCACTCGCCACCCGCCTTGCGGCGCTGCTTGGGGATGAAGGGGCTTTGCACGTGTTCGAGCCCCGTCGCCTGCGGGCACAGCGATTGGCGGCCGAGGCACTGGCGCGGGGCTTGGGCAGTCTGCATCTGCATGCGAGCGCAGCAGGTGACGTTGCCGCGCAAGCCAGTATCCCCGATTTCGACGCTGCCAGCGAAGCCGATCCGGCAAGTTGGGGCAATACGCTGAATACGATTCAGATCACCATCGCACGCATCGATAGCTTGGCACTGGCACATTGCCGCTTGCTGTTGCTGCGCCCGCCGCAGGACGTACTGGGCGCGCTGCGCGGTGCACACGATCTGCTCACACGCGCCCGTCCTGCCGTTCTAGCCGGGCCCGTGGCACCGGCCGTGGCGCAAGCTGTGGTGTCGTTGCTGGGTGCACACCGGTACACAGTGCAGAGTACCCAGCGCGCGAAGGGGGCTGGCATGCCGCTGCTGTTGCTGGGAACACCGCAGGAGCGGCCGGTACACGTAGAAGGTTTCGCGGCCACTGCATCGGCATAAGCCAAATGTTGTCGGGACTGCCGATCACCTGAAAGCTGTCCGAGTGCCGTTCAACCGCGCTCTTTGATGATCGGCCAGGCCTGCTTCAAGTAATACATCATCGACCACACGGTCAGCACGGCCGCGACTTCGGCCAAGCGGGCACCCCAGAAGTGGGCGTCGAAATAACCGCCCAAGGTGCGTTGATCCAACAGCAACAGGGGAATCGCCGCCATTTGGGCGGCGGTCTTGAATTTGCCCAGCCAATGTACCGCCACGCTGGCGCGAGCGCCCAGGGTGGCCATCCACTCGCGCAGCGCCGAGATCGTGATTTCGCGGCCGATGATGATCAGCGCGATGACGGTGTCGACCCGCTGCATGTCCAGCAGCACCAGCAAGGCGGTACACACCATCAGCTTGTCGGCCACCGGATCGAGAAACGCGCCGAACGCAGAGGTCTGGTTCCAGCGACGGGCAAGCCAGCCATCGAACCAGTCGGTCAGCCCGGCAAGCACGAAGCCGATCGCCGCAACCTGGTCGCGCAACACGGGCGACAGCATGTCTTCCGGAAAGTAGTACATGGCGACGAGCATGGGGATCATCACGATCCGCAACCAGGTCAGCAAAATGGGGATGTTCAAAGGCATGGGCCGAATGCTAACAGGCGCCGCGCAAGCGACGTAATGGTGGAGAAGGACGATCGCAGCAAGCCGGCGAGCGCTGGCCCTGCCTTGCCGATGCAGCGATCGATGCTGCGGTCTTGTTTGGTCCTGCTTAATGCACTGTTGCTGCCTTCGATCACACCCGCGATCAGTGAAGTTCGCGGTAAATCCGTTCTGCCAGCTCGAAGGACACGCCCTCGACCGTGGCGAGTTCTTCCACGCTTGCGTTGGTCACGCCACGCAAGCCACCGAAACGCGCCAGCAAACGCTGGCGGCGTTTGGCGCCGACCCCGTCGATTTCTTCCAGACGGGAGGTATTGCGGGTCTTGGCCCGACGCGCACGCATGCCGGTGATGGCAAAGCGATGCGCTTCGTCGCGAATCTGCGCCACCAGCATCAGCGCAGCAGACTCGCCACCCAGCGCAAGCGGTGCCCGGCCATCGGCGAAGATCAAGGTTTCCAGGCCGACCTTGCGCCCTTCCCCCTTGGCCACGCCGACGATCAGTGCGATGTCCATGCCCAGCTCTTCGAACACCTGGCGCGCGACCTCGACCTGCCCCTTGCCGCCGTCGACCAGCACGATGTCTGGCGTCACACGGTCGGCATCCGACACCCGTTCATAGCGACGCGTCAGTACCTGGCGCATCGCAGCGTAATCATCGCCGGGCGTGATGTCACTGATATTGAAACGTCGATACTCTTTTGGCTGCATCGAATGGTGGTGATAGATCACACAGGACGCCTGCGTGGCTTCACCCTGGGTGTGGCTGATGTCGAAGCACTCGATGCGCAGCGCTTCCAGCGAACCTTCCTCGACATCCAGGCCCAGCGTATCGGCCAAGGAACGTGTGCGCGCCTGCTGCGACCCGGCTTCGGCCAACAAGCGCGACAGCGCAAATTCCGCATTCTTGCGTGCCTGGTCGAGCCAGCTGCGGCGCAGGCCCTTGGGCTCGCGGATCAGGTTGATGCGGGTGCCGGATTGTTCCGACAAGGCATCGATTGCAGAATTGTCCGGTGGCTCGTGCGACACCACGATGGCGGGCGGAATGCTGCGCTCGACATAGTGCTGCGACAGGAAAGCATCCAGCACATCGCCCGGCGAGTCACCGTCGAAGTGCACCGGGAAGAAGGCCTTGTCGCCCAGGTGCCGGCCACCGCGCACGATGGCCAGGTTCACGCACACCTTGCCGCCCAGCATGGCCACGGCCACCACGTCGGCATTCTGGTCGCCATCGGCTTCCATGGTCTGCTGATGCAGCACGCGCGACAAGGCGCCCATCTGGTCGCGCAGCGCGCCGGCTTCTTCGAACTTCAGCGCCTCGGCCGCGGCATACATGCGCGCTTCCATCTCGCCCAATACCTGCTGGGTTTCGCCACGCAGGAAGCGCACGGCGCGCTTGACGTCCTGCTCGTAGGCCTCGTGCGGAATGGCGTTCACACAGGGGCCGGAGCAACGCTGGATCTGGTAGAGCAGACAGGGACGCGAGCGGTTGGCAAACACCGTGTCTTCACAGGTGCGCAGCCGGAACACCTTCTGCAGGATCTGGATACTTTCGCGCACCGCCCACGCACTGGGGAACGGGCCGAAGAACTGGTTCTTGCGATCCGTGTTGCCACGGTAGTACGCCACACGCGGCCATTCGTGACCGGTGATCTTCAGATAGGGGTAGGACTTGTCGTCGCGGAACAGAATGTTGTAGCGCGGCGAGAGCGACTTGATGAGGTTGTTCTCGAGCAGCAGCGCCTCGGCTTCCGAGCGCGTGACCGTGACTTCCACCCGTGCAACGCGGGCCACCATGTGCGCAATGCGCGGGCTGCTGGACGTCTTCTGGAAGTAGGACGACACGCGCTTTTTCAGCTCGCGCGCCTTGCCGACGTACATCACCTCGCCATCGGCGTTGATGTGGCGGTACACACCGGGCTTGTTCGGCAGACCTGCCAGGAAGCGCTTCAGGTCGAAGGCATCGGGTGTCGATGCGATGGGGAGTGCGGCCTTGGCGGGTTTGATGGCGCCGTCCTGGGCAGGCGCGGGCATCATTGCAGACGCCTCGGCTTCCTCCGACGTCGTGGGCACACCCTCGCCCGCCGCGTGTTCCGTCGGGCGCGTCACATCTTCATCGTCGGGCGGCAAGACCACGCCCATCAGCCTTCCGCGCGCGCGGCGCGGCGTGCCGCACGATAGCGGGGCAAGGCTTGCAAGGCAGCCCAGTCCGGCGCAGCGGTCACCGGCATCAGGCGACGAATGCGCGCGGTTGAGACCGGGTCGGCGGTATGCGCCAACCGTGCCAGCAGATCGTCGGCGAGGTCGGGACGATTGCAGACCAGCACCATGTCGCAGCCTGCCGCCAGCGCCGCTTTCGCGCGAGCCAGCATGTCACCGGCGACCGAGGCGCCTTCCATCGACAAGTCGTCCGAGAACACCACACCGTCGTAGGCCAGCTTGCCGCGCAGAATGGTCTTGATCCACTTGCGCGAGAAGCCCGCCGGGTGCCGGTCCACCTTGGGATAGATCACATGCGCGGGCATCACGGCCGGCAGCACGGCATCACCCAGCCATTGGTAAGGGGCAGCGTCCTGCTCAAGGATCTCGGCCAGCGAACGCTCATCCACCGGGATGGCCAAGTGCGAGTCGGCATGGACAAAACCGTGGCCAGGGAAATGCTTGCCGCAGGCGCCCATGCCGGCCAGCGCCAAGCCTTGCGCCAACGCACGCGCCAGCATGGTGACAACGCGCGGGTCGGCATGGAAGGAACGATCGCCGATCACGGTGCTGCCGCCATAGTCCAGGTCCAGCACCGGCGCGAAGCTGAAATCCACGCCGCAGGCACGCAATTCAGACGCCAGCACATAGCCGATCTCGGTCGCACGACGCATGGCGCCCATGGGGTCGTGCATCCACTGCTCACCCAGGGTGCGCATGGCCGGCAGAACGGTGAAACCATCGCGGCGAAAGCGCTGCACCCGCCCGCCTTCATGGTCAACAGCGATCAGCAGCGGTTCGCTGCGGGCCGCATGGATCTCGGCGGTCAGCGTCTGCAAGGCAGCACGGCTGGTGAAGTTGCGCGCAAACAGGATCACGCCGCCCACCAGCGGATGACGCAGGCGTTCGCGCTCGGCGTCGGTCAGCACCGTGCCCGCGACATCGACCATCACAGGACCGGGGGCAAGCGAGGTGGATGCAGATACCGCGTCAGAAGACAGGGCGGACGACGAGCTGGAGGATGAAGAATTCACAGTAGGAGAATCAGAAACTGGGTAAGAAATGGAGTCGACAACGGTATCGAAAACGGAGCCGGCGGCAACGTTGCAGGCAAACATGCTGCTCAAGGCCAGCCACGCGGCACGCTGGCCGTCCTGAATGAAACCGAGAATGGCTCTGGCTTGCATTGCAGACAACTGGCCTGCGCTGCGCGTCACCGCAATGGCCGCCACTGCCGGGTCGGAGACCACGGCAAGCGCTGCGGCCGGTGGCCGATCAGGGCGTCGGCGCGCGTCGCTCGACCACGACATAGGCAGCCGCCATATCGGATTCGTCGGTGATCGAGACATGCGCCGCGCCAAACCGTTCGACATACCAGCTGTGCAAGGGTTCGGCGATGACCAGTACCGGCCGTCCGCCCGGGGCGTTCAGCGTCTGCACGCGTGTCCAGGTCATGGGCATGCGCATGCCCAGACCGATGGCCTTGGAAAACGCTTCCTTGGCAGCAAAGCGCGTGGCCAGGAAACGCACGCCACGCGCCGGATCACGCGCACTGCGTGCGCGAAACTTGACCATCTCTTCAGGACCAAGAATCTTCGCCGCAAAGCGCTCGCCGCGCTTGGCAAGTGCCGCCTCGATACGCACGATGCGCAGCAGGTCGATGCCGATGCCCGCAATGCTGGCAGGAGCCGGCATCGGGGCTGCAGGCGCGGCCGCGACCGGCGTCTGCACGACAGGCAATACTGCCTTGCCGTCTGCGGCATCGTCGCCAGCCCGCTCGCCGCGCGCATCCACGCTCATTTGGCCATGCCCGGCTGCCCGCGTACCGCGGCCAGTCGCGCCTGAAGCATCTTCGCCTTCATCTGACTGACCGCCTGGGTCCAGCCGACGAACAGGGCATCGGCCACGATGGAGTGTCCGATGTTCAATTCCTTGATGCCATCGAGCGCAGCGATCGGCTCGACGTTATCCATGTGCAAACCATGGCCGGCATTGACGATCAGGCCGGCGCGCAAGCCCACGGCAACGCCGTCGCGCACGCGTGCCAGTTGCGAGGCCACTTCGCCATCGGGCGCCTCGGCATAAGCGCCGGTATGCAGTTCGATGACGGGTGCACCGGCCCGTGCTGCCGCGTCGATCTGGCGAGCATCGGGATCGATGAACAAGGACACGCGGATGCCGGCATCCTGCAGGCGCTTGATCGCGCTGGACACCGTCTCGAAATGACCGATCACATCCAGCCCGCCTTCAGTCGTCAGCTCGGCACGCCGCTCGGGCACCAGGCAGACATCCTGCGGCTTGACCTGGCAGGCGATCGCCAGCATTTCTTCCGTGATGGCGCATTCCAGATTCATGCGCGTGCGCAACTGGCCGCGCAGCGCAAACACATCCGCATCCTGGATGTGGCGGCGATCTTCGCGCAGGTGCAGCGTGATCAGATCCGCCCCGGCTTCCTCGGCCAGCAGCGCGGCGCGAATGGGATCGGGATAGTTGGTGTGCCGTTGCTGACGCAGCGTGGCCACGTGGTCGATGTTTACGCCAAGATCAATCATAAATCCTGCAAGTCGTGTAAGACACGGCGCGTCGCCAGCGGACGGCCGTTCATATGATAGTCGAGACGTTCGCGCAGCAAACGCCGCAGCGCCGGCTCGTCAGGCACATCGTCGAAGTTGTCCTCGACCAGCGCAACCAGGGTGGTGCCGGGCACCACGCCGGACTTGCCGGCGTCGTTGGCCTGGGCATGCTCCACCCCGCCCTGCACCTGCACCCGATACCAGCGTTCGGCCTCGACCGGATCGCCGCCTTCGGTCACGGACGGGTCGAAGCCATAGCCGATTTCGCGCAGCAAGGCCCACTCGAAACTGCGCAAGGCAGCCGAGACGCCAACGCCCGAAGACAGGCGCGCCAGGGTTTCGATATAGGTGTCGTAAATGGCCTCGTGCGCATCGTCACGGGCCATCAGGCGCAGCAGCAATTCGTTCAGGTACCAGGCCGACATCATGGCCGAGCCGATCAGGCGCTGCGGCGCACCACCCCACTCGGCCCGGACCAGGGTCTTGACCTCGCCGCCGCCGGACCAGCTCAGGCGCAGCGGCTGGAAGGTGGCCAGCACCGAGCGCAAGGCCGAGTGAGGGCGCTTGGCGCCCTTGGCCACCATCGCCACCCGGCCGTGCGAGCGCGAGAATATCTCCGCAATCAGCGAAGTTTCGCGGTACGCATAGCTGTGCAGCAGAAAAGCAGGTGCGTCGTCGACGCGTTGGGATGGCTGTCGTGCCCGGCTGCGTGCAGCCGGACGCCCTCCCACCACTTCACTCATAACCCAAGTCGCGCAAGGCGTTTTCGCGATCTGCCCAGCCGCGGCGCACCTTGACGTAGACCTCGAGGTGGATGGGCTTGTCGAGCATCTTGGCGATGTCCTGGCGCGCCTCGGTGGCGATGCGCTTCATGCGCTCGCCATTGGCGCCGATCAGGATCGGACGATGGCTGTCGCGGTCGACGATCACGCAGGCGGCGATGCGCACGTGGCCCTCGGATTCTTCCCACTGTTCGATCACCACCGTCGAGCCATAGGGCAGCTCGTCACCGACCAGGCGGAAGATCTTCTCGCGCACCAGTTCGGCGGCGATGAAGCGTGCCGGGCGATCGGTCAGCGTGTCGGCCTCGAACATGGCCTCGCCTTCCGGCAGACGCAGCGCGATTTCGTCCAGCAGGTGATCCAGCTGGCGCGACTTGGCCGCGCTGACCGGGATCACGGCATCGAAGGGATGCGTCGCGACGATCTTCTGCACGTAGGGGAACAGCGAATCACGGTCCTTCAACAAGTCGGTCTTGTTGACGGCCAGAATGGTCTTGGCAGCCGGCGGCAGCATCGGCAGCAGGTTCGAGTCACCCTCGGACCACTTGCCGGCTTCCACCACCTGCACGACGACATCGACGTTGGACAGCGACTGGCTGACCACGCGATTCATCATGCGGTTCATGGTGCCGGCGTGACGGGTCTGGAAACCGGGGGTGTCGAGAAACACGAACTGCTCGTGTTCACGCGTCAGCACACCCTGGATGCGGTGGCGCGTGGTTTGTGCCTTGCGGGACACGATGCTGATCTTCGCGCCAACCAAGGCGTTCAACAATGTCGACTTGCCGACATTGGGACGGCCGATGATGGCGACGTAGCCGCAGCGGAACGGACGGGGGGCGGTTTGATCGCTCATGACTTTGACTGACTGGCGGCAGGCGATGCGCCTGACGCGGATGAATCGGGGGACGTGTCTGCCGGCGCCAGGCTGGCAGCTTGCGCGACGGCAACCGGCAGCGACAGCTGGGCGGTCTTGCGGGCGCGCGGGGTCCGTTTGGGGGCAACGGCGTTGATCGCCAGCGCCGCTTCCAGGGCACGCTTGGCGCCCTCTTGCTCGGCGGCACGGCGGCTTCCGCCCGTACCGACGACTTGCACCTCAAGCTTGGGGATCGAACACTCGACCTCGAATTCCTGGCTGTGCGCCGCACCGTGGGTAGCCACCACGGTGTAGATGGGCAATGCCAGCTTGCGCCCTTGCAGATACTCCTGCAACAGGGTCTTGGCATCCTTGCCCAGGGTTTTCGGATCGACGGTTTCCATCACCGGCTGGTACAGGCGCGCAATGACCTTGCCCGCCGTCTCGAAATCGGAATCGATGAAAATTGCGCCGAAAATCGCCTCGACGGTATCGGCAAGAATCGAGGGGCGACGGAAACCACCGCTCTTCAATTCGCCTTCGCCCAGACGCAGGTAACGCGACAATTCCAGGCGCTGCGCGATTTCGGCCAGCGAGGCCTGCTTGACCAGGTTGGCACGCAGCCGCGACAGGTCGCCTTCGTCGATACGGCTGAAACGCTCGTACAACAAGGTGGCGACCGAACAATTCAGCACGCTGTCGCCTAGAAATTCCAGACGTTCGTTGTGTTTGCTGCTGTGACTGCGGTGCGTAAGCGCCTGTTCAAGCAACGCCGCGTTCTTGAAGTAGTAGTCCAGCTTGGTTTCTAGCGTACTCAAACTCAAATTCATGCGTTCGCCTTGGCGGTACACGACAGGCATCGCGCCTGCCATGTGTTGCGCTTCGCAGGGCGAAATCGAGACAGCGCCGTGACTAGCCGGATCAATGGAATCGTCCGATGCGCTTCAGGTCGCTGAAATTCATCCATACGAAGAATGCCTTGCCCACGATGTTCGCCTCGGGCATGAAACCCCAGTAACGACTGTCGAGGCTGTTGTCCCGATTATCGCCCATCATGAAATAGTTACCTGCCGGCACGGTGCAACGTACCCCTTCCCGGCTGTAGGTGCAGGCGTTCATGTTCGGGAATGCCCCGACCATGCCGATTTCGCCCGAGCGGCCCGGATCATTGAGGATGTCGTGCTCGACGCCGTCAAAGGTCTCGGTCAGACGCTGGGTGTAGGTCACGCGATCGGGATCGAAATAATCACCCGCCGCGACGGTGGGCACCGCCTTGCCGTTGACGGTCAGGCGCTTGTTCAGATACGCCACTTCGTCGCCCGGCACGCCGACCACACGCTTGATGTAGTCGACCTGCGGGTCCACCGGATACCGGAACACCACCACGTCGCCGCGCTTGGGATCGTTCAGCGGAATGACCTTCTGGTTCAGGATCGCCAGACGAATGCCGTAAGTGAACTTGTTCACCAGGATCAGATCGCCCACTTGCAGCGTCGGAATCATGGAACCCGACGGAATGCGGAAGGGTTCGACGACGAAGGAACGCAGCACGAAAACGAACAGGATCACCGGGAAGAAGCTGGCCGAATACTCGACCCACCACGGCGCGCGTGCGGCCTGGCTGACGGCTTCCTGGCGCAGACGCGCGGCTTCGGCGTCGCCGCTCGATGCACGGATGCTGGTGGCGCTGACATTGTCGAAGCGTTCGCCTGCCGCAATCGCGCGCGCACGGCGCTGCGGCTGCAGCACCCAGCGATCGAGCACCCATGCAATGCCCGTGACGATCAGCAGCACGAACAGGATCAACGCAAAGTTCAAACTCATGCTCGCGCCCCTTGCAAAGCTTGCATCGCCACGATCACTTGTCCTCCACCTGCAGAATGGCCAGGAAGGCCTCCTGCGGAATTTCCACGTTGCCCACGTTCTTCATGCGCTTCTTGCCGGCCTTCTGCTTTTCCAGCAGCTTCTTCTTGCGCGAGATGTCGCCGCCGTAGCACTTGGCCAGCACGTTCTTGCGCAATGCCTTGACGTTCTCGCGCGCGATGATTTCCGCACCGATCGCGCCCTGGATCGCGATGTCGAACATCTGGCGCGGGATCAGCTCGCGCATCTTGGCGGTGACCGCACGGCCGCGATAACGCGCGTTCGAGCGGTGCACGATCATGGCCAGCGCGTCGACGCGGTCGCCGTTGATCATCAGGTCGACCTTGACCACATCGGCGGCGCGATTTTCCAGGAACTCGTAGTCCATGGATGCATAGCCACGCGATACCGACTTCAGCTTGTCGAAGAAGTCGAGCACGATCTCGGCCAGCGGCATTTCATACACCAGGTGAACCTGGCGGCCGTGATAAGTCATGTCCATCTGATTGCCACGCTTGGAAATGCACAGCGTGATGACCACGCCCACATATTCCTGCGGCATGAACAAGGTGACCGTGACGATGGGCTCGCGCACTTCCAGGATATTGCCCACTTCGGGCATCTTGGACGGGCTGGCCACTTCGATCACGCTGCCATCGCGCTGCTCGACTTCATAGACCACCGACGGTGCGGTGGTGATGAGGTCCATGTTGAACTCGCGCTCCAGACGTTCCTGCACGATTTCCATGTGCAGCAGACCCAGGAAGCCGCATCGGAAGCCAAAGCCCAGCGCCGAGGACACTTCGGGTTCGTACTGCAAGGAAGCGTCGTTCAGCTTCAGCTTTTCCAGCGAGTCGCGCAGGGCGTCGAAGTCGCTGGATTCCACCGGGAAGAGGCCTGCGAACACCTGCGGCTTCACTTCCTTGAACCCTTCCAGGGCTGCCTCGGCCGGCTTGCCGGCGTGCGTGACGGTATCGCCGACCTTGGCGCTTTCCAGGGTCTTGATACCGGCGATCACGAAGCCCACGCCACCGGCCGACAGGAAGGGACGCGGTTGCGACTTGGGCGTGAACACACCCACGTGCTCGCACAGATGGGAGGCCCCGCTGGCCATCATCAGCAGCTTTTCCTTGGGCTTCAAGGTGCCGTTGATGACACGAACCAGCATCACCACGCCCACGTAGTTGTCGAACCACGAGTCGATGATGAGCGCCTGCAGCGGCGCGTCCGGGTCACCGACCGGCGCCGGGATGCGGGTAATGACGGCTTCGATGATGTCATCGATGCCCATACCCGTCTTGGCGCTGGCCAGGATGGCGTCAGCGGCGTCGATGCCGATGACTTCCTCGATTTCCTTGCGTGCGTTGTCTGGATCGGCCGAGGGCAGATCCATCTTGTTCAACACCGGCACGACTTCGACGCCGAGATCCAGCGCCGTATAGCAATTGGCTACCGTCTGGGCTTCGACGCCCTGGGACGCGTCCACCACCAGCAAGGCCCCCTCGCACGCGGACAGCGAGCGGCTGACCTCGTAGGAAAAGTCGACGTGTCCCGGCGTGTCGATGAGGTTGAGCTCATACGTCTTGCCGTCGCGCGCTACGTATTTCAGCGCGGCCGTCTGGGCCTTGATGGTGATGCCGCGCTCGCGCTCGATGTCCATCGAGTCGAGGACTTGCGATTCCATCTCGCGGTCGGACAGGCCGCCACAGCGGTGGATGATGCGGTCGGCCAGGGTGGATTTACCGTGGTCGATGTGGGCGATGATCGAGAAATTGCGTATCTGCTGCATGCGATGTCGTGATGACCGGCAGAACAGAACCGATCGGTGATCCTTCAAATAAAAGGGGGCGCCAAGCGCCCCCGTTCGGTGCTGCCGGCCGGGATCAACCCGGTCGGCAGACGTGTCGCGTGCCGCATTTTACTTCTACCGGCACGCGGCGTCTTATTTACTGGCTGACTAACTGATCCACCCCCCAATTACTTGGGCAGTTTCACCGTTACCCACTGGGTAATGTCGTCACGACGCACCAGCAGGCCGTAGGTTTTACCCTTTTCCAGCTTGGCGGTCAGGGTGCGGTACTGGTTGACGTTGACGATTTCCGTCGTGCCGACAGCCATCACGATATCACCCGGGCGAAGTCCGGCGCGCTCGGAAGCACCTTCCACCGACTGCACCTGCACACCGCCCTGGATGCCGAGCTCCGACCGGCGTGCGGCGGGAACTTCGATCACGGCCAGACCAAGGGTGTCGATCTGGTTCGGCGGTTCAGCCGGCGCCTTGCCCGGGGTGGGCGGCGTGGCGGCCTTGTCGGCTTCCAGTTCCGTGACCACCACATTCACCGTGCGGGCATTGCCCAGGCGCCAGACCTGCACTGGCACGCTCACGCCAGGCTTGGTGTCGCCTACCGCACGCGGCAGGTCGGACAGGCGTTCGATCGTGCGATCACCGAACTTCAGCACCACGTCGCCGGGCTGAATACCGGCTTTTTCAGCCGGACTGCCCTTCTCGACCGCACGCACCAAGGCGCCCTGCTGCGACTTCAAACTCAGCGCTTCCACGATGTCGCGCGTGACTTCGCCAATCTGCACGCCGATACGGCCACGAACCACACGGCCGGACGAACGCAGTTGCTCGACCACACGCATGGCGTCGTCGATCGGAATCGCCAGCGAGATGCCCATGAAGCCGCCATTGCGCGAGATGATCTGCGAGTTGATGCCGACCACTTCACCGCGCATGTTCAGCAGCGGGCCGCCCGAGTTTCCGGGGTTCACTGCCACGTCGGTCTGGATGAAGGGCAGATAGTCGCCCGTGTCCCGACCCTTGGCGCTGACGATGCCGGCCGTGACTGTCGAGTCCAGACCGAAAGGCGAGCCGATGGCCATGACCCACTCACCCTTGCGCAGGGTGCTGGGGTCGCCGATGCGCAGCGGCGTGAGGCCAGTGGCTTCGATCTTGATCAGTGCCACATCGGTGCGCTCGTCCGAGCCGATGATCTTGGCCTTGAACTCGCGGCGATCGGTCAGCGTGACGGTGATGTCGTCTGCACCAGACACCACGTGGTGGTTGGTCAGCACATAACCGTCATTGGAAATGAAGAAGCCGGAGCCCACGCCACGCGGGACCTCGCGCTCTTCACCACCACCACCGCCGCCACCGCCACGGGGGGTGCGCGGCTTGGTGCCGGGGGCGGGTGCACCACCACCTGGGCCAGGCATTTCAAAATCGGGACCGAAGAACCACTTGAACAGCTCGGCCGGATCTTGTCCGCCGGGCGCAGCGCCACGTGAAGAAACTTTTGCGCTGGTGCGGATATTCACGACCGCAGGATCGGCCTGATCGACCAGATCGGTGAAATCAGGCAAACCACGCGTCTGGGCGTGTGCAATCGAACCCACCAGCATTGCAAACGCGGCAAACAGCATGAGCATGCTGTGACGTGCAAAACGCCGCGACATGGACTGTGGCATGAAACACTCCGGGGTCAAGAAACAGGAATCGAAAGAGATCAGGACGGGCTATCGACATGCATAGACCGAAATACATAGACCAAAACGCATAGACCTAAACGCATAGGTCGGCGCAGCCTGCCAAGGCGCGCCGACCCGCAAACTGTGTGCCGCAGTCGTCTTACGCTGCGGCGCCCGCCGCTTACTTCGCGACGGCCTGGTGACTGATCGAGTCTGCCACCTTTCGCACCGTGTCCGGGGGTGCTTCACCCAGCACGGTCAGCCAATACTCACCGTAGCGACGACCGAAAACGTGAATCGCACCGCGCGACATCGAACCCGAGGTCTGCGGATGCGCATCCGTGGCCGGCTCGATGAACACCGAGATGGCCGCCATGCCATCGGCCAACACCATCTGCTTGACGTCCGCGCGCTCGCCCATGGACCGCTTGACCTCGGTCACCTTGCGAAAGCCCGATACTTCGCCGACGGTCCAACCCATGCCGGCCAAGTCGATGGGCGTCACTTTCGTGCGCTGCACCGTCCAGTCCGTGGTGGACCACTTCGACTTGAGCTTGCTGCGGTCGACACCGGCGCCCACCGTCAACGAGGTGAATGCCAGTTGTTCAAGCACCTCGCCATTGGCATCCACCGTCTTGGCCTTCAGCAACAGGCCCGATTCCACGTCCGCACAGAGCAGGTAGCCGTAGCGCTCGCTGTCGACCGGCGTCAGGCTGATCGCCTGGCAATCCCGATCGGCGACACGCTGCGGTTCCGGCTTCACCGACAGGCGATAACGATCGCCCAGGGCTTCAACCGATCCCAGCAGCACGCCCGGGAAACGCTCACGCGTGGGGCGTTCCTCGATCACGATCAACTGCTTGTCGGGAATCAGGCACTGCACCTCTTCGTTGTGCCGAATGAATTCCGTCGGCACGCCGTCAAGGATCTCGAGTCGCTCGTGCTCGCCCGTGGCATCGACCACGTGCGTGAGCCGCGAGGACTGCATGAAGCTGCCCTGCTGATAGGTATAGGTACCGCTGTAGTCGAGTTTCTGCGCAGCGGACTGAATGCGACGCAAAATCGACAAGTCGCTGCCGTCGGCCTGCGGCGGCGTGGCCAAGGCCACGCTTCCGTGCGCCAGAAACCCTGCAGCAATCAGATTGCACAGCAACCAGGACATGCGTCCGTTGCCTGAACTAACGGCCATCCCCTGCCCCCTCAACGCTGGGCCGCGGTGGTACCGACGCTCACCGACACCTGGCGCACGGAACTCAACCCGGAATATTGACGATGGGCATCCAGATAGTCAGCCAGTTGCACACCGGCCGGCAGACGGCCCGCGTCGACGCTGCTGGCGATCGCAGGGCTATTGCGCCCCGAACCACTCGGCATGAAGTAAGGCTGCGCCATCCACGTGACCGAGGCCACCGCAGCGGCGGCGGCCAGGCCTGGAAGACCATAACGGGTAGCGAACTTGCGACGACGCACCGTCGTGTTGCGACGCGGCGCGGCGACGATGGCCGGTTCTGCGGCGATGGCAGCAGCCACTTTGGCCGAGAACCCGGCGTTCAGCGGTTGCGCCAACGCGGGAGAACGCATGACGTCGCCGATCAGGTGATAGACGTCCCAATCTGCCCGGGCGTCTGCGTGCGCAAGCGCGTCGGTGTAGTCCTCATCACCGGCTTCGCCGTCGATGAATGCCGACAACCACGCGACATCCGAATCCAAATCGACGCGTTCGCGGTGATTGCCGACGACTGCTGCGACTGCCGAGCCATGTTGCTGACGCATGCCTGACTGCATGTGATTACCCTCCGAAACCGGCCTGCGCCGGTCTGACTGAAGTCTTGCCGTGCCGATGCACGTCCCCGGGCTTGCACCCGGACCGATTGGGCTTGCTCCGAAACCCACAACGATGTGCGCTACCAGCGGCGATCATCGTTATTCCCTAGCAAAGGCTTGAGTCGCGACGCGATTGCCTCGCGCGCCCGGAAAATCCGGGATCGCACGGTGCCGATGGGGCAACCCATGGCGACGGCAATATCCTCGTAACTCATACCCTCGATTTCCCGCAACACGATCGCCGAACGCAGCTCTTCGGGCAGAGCTTCGATCGCGGCGTTGACGGTTTCCGCTATTTCGCGGCTCGCCAACACCGATTCGGGCGTGTTGTTATCACTTAGGGTGTCGGTTTCGTCGAAAGTTTCACCATCCTCGGTCTCAAATTCAGAAGGAGAGCTCGGACGGCGTCCTGACGCGACCAAATGGTTCTTTGCCGTGTTGATCGCAATCCGGTATAGCCACGTGTAAAACGCGCTGTCACCCCGGAATTGCGGCAAGGCCCGGTAAGCCTTGATGAAAGCTTCCTGCGCGACATCCTCGATCTCGGAGGGATCACGGATCAGTCGGGACAGGAGCCGAAGAATCTTTCGCTGGTACTTGACCACCAGCAGCTCGAAAGCATGCTTGTCGCCACGCTGTACGCGTTCGACCAGGATAGCGTCCGCTTCGCGTTCGCTCATTGGCCCTCCGCGTGGAACTGCGCCGACCGCGCCACGCAGATCTGCAGGCGGCGCCAGGCGTCGGCCGACATACTGTCGGACCACAACACCACATTTGTCGATGGGACGGCTTGATGTGCCGGACCTGAACAGGGTCCGCGCACGCTGACACAGCCCAGAGGCGAGCGTGTCAGCACGTACGGCAGCAGACGATCTGGCTGATCCAGCCGGGCCAGAGGCGCGAACGCCCAGACCCCGTCTGCCGAAATATGTAGGTGGCGGTATCCCGCCATGCTGCCGCGCAGGCGATGGCGCCAGGAAATCAGCGCCGCGATGGCGGCCAGCAACACGATCGCCCCGCCAGCTTGCGGCAGCCAGGCGGCTGCTGCAATACCAAGCGCAAGCACGATCGCGCCGTGCATGACCAGATCGAGCCGCGCGGCACGCCGCGACGGCACCAATCGGGTAAACACGGCGAAGCCCGCATCGGATGCGAGCCTCGCCGCAGCGGCGTGAGCAGCCATCAGACCTTGCGGACGAGCATGGTGCCGTTGGTCCCGCCGAATCCGAACGAATTGGACATGGCCAGATCGATCTTCATGGGCCGCGCCTCATTGGCGCAGTAGTCCAGGTCGCATTCCGGGTCCTGATTGAACAGGTTGATGGTCGGAGGCGAAACCTGGTTGTACAGGGCCAGCGTCGTGAAGATCGCTTCGATCCCGCCGGCAGCACCCAACAGGTGGCCAGTCATGGACTTGGTCGAATTCACTACCAGCTTCTTGGCGTGGTCGCCGAAAGCCAGCTTCAACGCGTCGCTTTCGTTCTTGTCGCCCAGCGGCGTCGAGGTGCCGTGTGCGTTCACGTATTGCACGTCTTCGGGGTTCAGCCCGCCGTTGCGCAATGCGTTGCGGATGCCACGGCGCGGGCCGTCGCGATCCGGCGTGGTGATGTGATGGGCGTCGGCGCTCATGCCGTAACCCACGAATTCACCATAGATGCGGGCGCCGCGCGCCTTGGCGTGTTCGTACTCTTCGAGCACCATCACGCCTGCGCCCTCGCCCAGCACGAAGCCGTCGCGGTCGCGATCGAAGGGGCGCGATGCCGTCTTCGGATCGTCGTTGCGCGTCGACAGTGCACGGGCCGATGCGAAGCCGCCCACGCCCAGGGGCGAGACAGTGGCTTCGGTACCGCCGGCGATCATCACGTCGGCATCGCCGTACTCGATGAGGCGGGCAGCATCGCCGATGCAGTGCAGACCGGTCGTACATGCCGACACGATCGAATAATTCGGGCCTTTGAGGCCGTAGTGGATCGACAACTGGCCAGAGATCATGTTGATGATCGAGGCCGGCACGAAGAACGGCGAAATGCGGCGTGCGCCACGATCGACATAGTCTTGGTGCGTATTTTCAATCAGGGGCAGACCACCGATACCGGAACCGATCAGGACACCGATACGCTCGGCGTTCTCTTCGGTGACCTCGATACCGGCGTCGCGCCAAGCCTGGATGCCGGCTGCCATGCCGTAATGGATGAAGGTATCCATATGACGGGCTTCTTTGGCAGGAATGTAGTCGGCAATGTCAAAGCCGCGCACTTCACCTGCGATCTCGCAGTTGAAGCCCGTAGTATCGAAACGGGTGATGCGGTCGATGCCCGACCGCCCGTTGACGATGTTGTCCCAGGCGGTGGGCACATCATTGCCCACGGGCGAGACGATGCCGAGACCGGTGATGACGACGCGTCGCTTCACAGAAAACTCCTTGGTGATTCGCATACTGCAGTAACAAACCGTTGCTGGGCAAAAAGAAGGCGGCCCGTGGCCGCCCCTTTTCCCGGCTAGCGGCGCTTACTTCTTGATGTGCGAACTGACGTAGTCGATTGCCTGTTGCACCGTGGTGATCTTCTCGGCTTCTTCATCCGGGATTTCGGTCTCGAACTCGTCTTCGAGTGCCATCACCAGCTCAACCATATCGAGGGAGTCGGCACCGAGGTCGTCGACGAAAGAAGATTCGGTCTTGATCTCGGCTTCGTTCACGCCGAGTTGCTCAGCGACGATCTTCTTGACGCGCTGTTCGATGCTGTCTAGGGACATGGAGGTCTCCAAAAGGGGCTTAACTGATTTGCGGATTATAGCCACGCGCGCGGGAATGCAAGCGCGTGGCCGGGACAAACGGGTATCGCTTTGTGCAATACCCCTGAATTCAACTCATATACATGCCGCCGTTTACGTGCAGGGTGGTACCCGTCACGTAACCAGCTGCAGGCGATGCCAGGAAAGCCACGCTGTGCGCAATATCTTCCGGCAGGCCAAGACGGCCCAGGGGGATTTGCGACAGCAAGGCCTTGTGCTGGTCTTCACCAAGATCCTTGGTCATGTCGGTGTCGATGAAACCCGGCGCGACGCAGTTCACAGTGATATTGCGGCTACCCAGCTCTCTTGCAAGAGCACGGCTCATGCCCGCGACGCCGGCCTTGGCCGCCGCGTAGTTTGCCTGACCTGCATTGCCGCTGGAACCCACCACCGAGGTCACATTGATGATGCGACCCCACTTGGCCTTCATCATGCCGCGCAGCACTGCACGCGAGATGCGGAAGACCGAAGACAGGTTGGTATCGATGACGGCGGACCAGTCGTCGTCCTTCATGCGCATCGCAAGCGTATCGCGTGTAATGCCGGCATTGTTGACGAGAATATGCAGGCCGCCAAGCTCCTTGCCGATCTGGTCGACCAATGCATCGACCGACGCGGCGTCATTGACGTCCAGCGTGGCGCCGCGGCTGCCCGCAGCGGCCGTGGCCAGGTATTCGGTGATCTTGGCAGCGCCGCCGTCAGTGGTGGCCGTGCCGACCACGATCGCGCCACGGCTGGCGAGTTCTGCAGCAATGGCGCGGCCAATGCCGCGCGATGCGCCGGTCACCAGGGCGATCTTTCCTTGCAATTCCATGACTTGCTCCTTAAGCGATGGCTGCCAGCGCAGCGTCGAGCGATGCCGGATCGGTGATCGCAAGCGCGGTCAGCTCGCCATCGATACGCTTGGTGAGGCCCGCCAGAACCTTGCCCGGGCCGCACTCGATGAGGTGGGTAACGCCTTGTGCCTTGAAGAACTGCACGGTCTCGACCCAGCGCACGGGGTGCCAGGCCTGGCGCACCAGTGCGTCGCGAATCGCAACAGCATCCGACGGCGTGGCCACGTCGACGTTGTTGACGACCATGATCGACGGCGAAGAGAGGGTCACGCCAGCCAATGCGGCCGCCAGTTCGTCAGCAGCCGGACGCATCAGGCTGGAGTGGAACGGCGCCGACACCGGCAGCGGCAAGGCGCGCTTGGCGCCGGCTGCCTTGGCTGCTTCGCAGGCACGGGTCACGGCAGCAGCATGGCCGGCAATCACGACCTGTGCGGGTGCGTTGAAGTTGACGGCTTCAACGATCTCGCCCTGCCCCGACTGTGCACACACGGCGCGGACCGTATCGTCGTCCAGACCCAGGATGGCGGCCATGCCGCCGGTGCCAACCGGCACAGCACGCTGCATGGCGTCGGCACGGATGCGCACCAGGCGCACGGCGTCTTCCAGGCTGAGCGCGCCAGCAGCGACCAGTGCGGCATATTCGCCCAGGCTGTGGCCGGCGACCAGATCAGGCATGGGGCCGCCTGCGGCGCGCCAGGCGTCGAAGAAGGCCACACCTGCAGTCAGCATCACCGGCTGGGTATTGGTCGTCAGATTCAGTTGTTCCACCGGACCTTGCGCAATCAACGCGCCCAGGTCCTGCCCCAGCGCGGCGCTGGCGCGCGCGACGGCATCCGCCACGGCGGCATTGCCGGCAAAGGCGTCGAGCATGCCGACCGCTTGCGAGCCCTGGCCGGGGAAGACAAATGCAATTTTCTTGGTCATCGATTATTCCTGTCGCGGACGCGGAGATTCAACGCGGTGCCTGCCCCTGGGCAGACCTCCGCGCGAGACGCGCACCGTGCTTTACATGCGGATCAGCGCCGCGCCCCAAGTGAAGCCGCCACCGACGCCTTGTAGCATAACCAGCTGTCCGGGTTGGATACGACCATCCCGGCGCGCGACGTCGAGTGCCAGCGGAACACTGGCTGCCGACGTGTTGGCATGCTGGTCGACCGTCACGACAACACGTTCGCTGGGCAGATCGAGCTTGCGTGCCACGGCGTTCAAGATGCGGACATTGGCCTGGTGTGGAATCAGCCAGTCGATGTCGGCGATATCGACGCCAGCATCTTCGCTGACCTCGCGGGCGACCTTGTCCAGCACATTGACTGCCAGCTTGAACACTGCCTGCCCTTCCATGCGCAGGAAGGGGTCGCCGGTGACTTCGCCGTAGGCCACGTTGCCGGCGGCGCACAGAATCTTCATCTGCGAGCCGTCCGAGTGCAGGCGGGCCGCCAGCAAGCCAGGCTCGTCCGAGGCTTTCAGCACCACGGCGCCGGCGCCATCACCGAACAGCACGCAGGTGCCACGATCGCTCCAGTCCAGGATGCGCGAGAACACTTCGGCACCGATCACCAGCGCGCACTTTGCACGGCCGGCGCGGATAAAGCTGTCGGCCGTGGTCAGCGCGTACACAAAACCGGTACACACAGCCTGGACGTCGAAAGCAGCAGCGCTGTTGGCGCCGATGTTCGCCTGGATCAGGCAGGCCGTGCTGGGAAACACGAAGTCGGGCGTCGAGGTGGCGACGATGATCAGGTCGACCTCGGAGGCGTCGACACCGGCGTCGGCCAATGCACGCCTGGCGGCCTCGGTACCCAGCTGGCTGGTCGTCACGCCACGGTCGGCGATATGGCGCTGGCGGATGCCGGTGCGTTCGACGATCCACTGGTCAGACGTTTCAACGCCGCGCGTGGCCAGGTCGGCAGCCAGATCATCATTGCTGACGACGCGTGGCGGCAGGCAGCTCCCCGACCCAACGAGCTTGGACCAGATTGACGTGACTGCGCTCATTGACGATCTCCGTGGCTGGACTGCGCGTTGGCTCCCGCCTCGGGCCGCAAGGGCGTCGATTCGGCAGGGATTTGCAGACTGTGATTGATTTGCGCCACCACTTGCGTGGTGAGCGACAACATGTCGTTGGCGACCGCGTCGCGCGCACGCTTCAGCGCGCACTCGAAGGCATAGGCATCGGCAGAACCGTGGCTTTTGATCACCACGCCACGCAGACCCAGCAAAGCGGCCCCGTTGTAACGGCGATGATCGACACGATTGCGGAAGCGACCCAGCACCGGTTTGGCGACTGCGCCCATCAGGAGCGTGAGCGGCGAACGCTTGAACTCTTCCTTGATGACGCTGCCCAGCATCTTCGCCAGTCCTTCGGAAGCCTTGAGCACGACATTGCCCACAAAGCCGTCGCACACGATCACGTCGACCACACCGGTATAGATGTCATTGCCTTCAACATTGCCGATGAAATTCAGCGGGCTGGCACGCAGCAGCTCGGAAGCCTGCTTGACGATGTCGTTGCCCTTGATGACTTCTTCACCGATGTTGAGCAGACCCACCGTAGGCTTTTGCCGCTGTTCGATGGCGGCGGCCATGGCAGTTCCCATGATGGCGAACTGCAGCAGGTGCTGCGCCGAACAGTCGACATTGGCGCCCAGGTCGAGCACATACGTCACGCTGCCCTTCTGATTGGGCAAGGCGGTGCAGATGGCAGGACGATCAATGCCATCCAGCGTTTTCAGCACGTAGCGCGAAATCGCCATCCAGGCACCGGTATTGCCGGCGGATACGCAGGCGTCGGCCCGGCCGTCTTTGACGAGGGTCGCCGCGACACGCATCGAGGAGTCTTTCTTTCGCCGCAAGGCGACTTCCACTGGATCATCCATCGTGACGACTTCCGTCGCCGGGACGATTTCCAGCCGGTCGCGCCCCAGGGCGCTACGCGCCAGGGCAAGCTGCGCTTCGATCTGATCCTGCAGGCCAACCAGCAGCACGTGCACATCGGGATGATGGTCGCGGAAACTCAGGGCAGCAGGGATCGTCACGGGGAGACCGTGATCGCCTCCCATGCAGTCGATCGCAATTCGGATCATGGACATGGACGCAAGAACGCCCGACTTCACATGATCATGCCGCACCAGCCAGCATCTGGCTGGATGGCGGGATGATCAGGAAGACAGGCGATATCGGAAAAATGGTTCCGCGAGTGCCCAGGGGAAGGCTGCCGATCAAGACAAGCACCGAATACTCCGGCACGCGTCCCGTTTGGCATCCGCAACCCACCCTTGGGTAACGGCCCTAGCAGGTTCACCCCAGGGCCGCCCGGTTTCACTCGTCGTTCTTGGTCTTGATGACCTTGACGCCACGATAAAAGCCGTTCGGGCTGATGTGGTGACGCAGGTGCACTTCACCCGTGCTGGGCTCGATGCCCGTCGGCGGGTTGATCAAAAAATCGTGGGCGCGGTGGTTGCCACGCTTCGACGGCGACTTCTTATTTTGCTGAACAGCCATGATGACTCCTTCTGACGGCGCGCATTGTAAGCCAGAAGCCTGATTCCGGCGCCGCGGGATTAACCCTTTCTACTACCTGCTTTGACGTTGTTTGACAATGACGGCCTGCGCAGGCGTGCCCGACGCGTCATCGTTTCTTGCAATCTGTGTTTCTGGCCTGCCGGATCTTCATTCCTGACGCGCGGAAATGAGTTTCTGGCTAGCATCCCGACCGTCAAGCCCGGATTCAGGACTTGCGGGTCTTGAGTTGCGCCAGTGCTGCAAAGGGGGACGGCCGCTTGCGTTCTGCGCCATCAACCACTTCGCCGGCATCGTTCAATTCTTCTTGCCCATCTGCATCCAGGCCTTCCGACACCGACGCAGGAACCACCAGGGGCTCGGGGCACACATCGTGGCGCGGCACATAGGGCACGCACAAGATGAGTTCGTCTTCGACTTGTTCAAGCAAGTTGAAGCGGGCCGATCCTAACACGCGTTCGGGCAAGTCGCTTGCAACAACTTCATCTTCGTCGCTTTCATCATCGCTTTCGCTTTCACGAACGATGTCGTCGACGTTCAGTTGCGCTTCGGTCTTGACGATGTGCAAGACCGCTTCGCTGTGCAAGGGCATCGTGAAGTCCTGCAGGCAACGCTGGCACTCCAGCACCACTTCTGCGTCGATCGTCAGCCGGATAAGCGGCTGACCCAGCGGACCGCGCTCGGACTTGGCATGCCAGTGTGCATCCGAGTCCTGGATCGGCAGGTCTTCGACCAGGCGCTCCATGTCTTCGAGCGCAACCGACCCCTGCGCTTCGCGCCCGGGCTGACGCACAAAATCAAAGGCGTCGATCAGAAACGCGGCCATGGACGGATGTGAACCTGTAAATCTGCGGCGGTAAATCTGCGGTCGAGTCCGCGAACAACTTTGTGGGTAATTCTGCGGATGGATTCTGCAGATAAATCTGCGCGCATTCTGCAAACAAACCGGCCCCAGGCAGACCTGCACCAAAAGGCGACCGGTAAAACGTAGGATAATAGCTGGAAAAACCCAAGCGGGTCAAACACTTACCGCAGAAGCCTCAAGTAGCCGCCGGGCCTTGGCGCTGCATCACCCCACACGCACGCTTTCCACCTTTCACATGCCGACTGACGCCCTGCCCCGACTGCTGGTTCTTGCTTCTACTTCGGTGTATCGCCGCGAGCTTCTTGGTCGCCTGCACTTGCCTTTCGATGCTGTGTCGCCCGAGGTGGATGAGACTCCTTTGACCGGCGAAACACCTGTCGCGCTGGCGCTGCGTCTGGCGCGCGCGAAGGCACGGGCAGGTGTGGCACTGCGGCCTGGCGCGGTGGTGATCGGTGCGGATCAGGTGGCTACCCTGGACGCGACCCGCATCCAGGCCCCCAGCGGCCAGACCGCAACCCTGGCAGACGAAGTATCCTTCCATCCCACCGTGCGCGACCTGATCGGGAAGCCGATCGGCAAGCCCGGCACTTTCGAGGCCGCACTGGCGCAATTGCAAGCGATGCGCGGTCACACGGTGTCGTTCCACAGCGCCCTTGCCGTCGACGATGGCGAACGCGTGGAATGCGTTGACGTCGTTACCCGCGCTACCTTTCGCGATTTGCCCGACGCAGCCTTGATTGCGTACCTGCGCACCGAATCCGTTCTGGATACGGCAGGCAGCGCCAAAGCCGAAGGCCTGGGTATTGCCTTGATGTCGCGCATCGACAGCGACGACCCGACCGCATTGATCGGCCTGCCGCTGATTGCACTGACGCGGATGCTGGCTGGCTTCGGTCTCGATCCGCTGCTGCGACTGGCCGCCGGACTGGACGGCGCTGCCAAGCCAGACTTGAAGAACTGAACTGCCCGGAGCACCCGGCGACGGCCGCGTCCGCCGATTATTTGCTGCGCACACGACCAAAACATTGCTGCACAGCCCTGCTACACCCACGCAGCCAGCCCAAGACGCTGGCTACCTGAGACCCGATACCGCTACCGAGATTTACCCATGAGCCAAGCCACGCCCTCTTCCACCGCCGGTGCCCTTCACTTGATCCCGGTGTCGCTCGGCGACTCGCCGGTCGAGCGCTGGCTGCCGAATGAGGTCCGCGCCCTGGCAGGACGGCTTGATTTCTATATCGCCGAAAACGCCAAGACCGCACGCGCTTTCCTGAAGCAGGTCGGCACCATCCGTCCGCTGCAGGAAATCCAGATCCACACGCTTGAATCTGGCACCAAGGACGGCCAGATCCGGGAATGGCTGGCACATGCCGTCGCAGGCGGTGAAATTGGCCTGGTGTCTGAGGCCGGCTGCCCATCGGTGGCCGACCCAGGCGCACGCGTGGCACGCGTGGCGCATGCGCTTGGCCTGCAGGTCCGGCCCTGGGTGGGTCCCTCGTCGATTCTGCTGGGCTTGATGGCCAGTGGTCTGGACGGCCAGCGCTTCACCTTCCACGGCTATGCGCCAGTGGAAACCGCCGAGCGCCAGCGCATGCTGAAGGAATGGGAACAACAGTCGATCCGCTACAACCAGACACAGATGCTGATCGAGACGCCCTATCGCAACGCGGCGATGTTCAACAGCCTGGTGTCGTCCTTGCGGGCGGACACGCTGCTGTGCGTGGCTCGCTCGGTCACGACCGCTGACGAATGGGTGCGTACATTGCCGGTGTCCACCTGGAAGCAACAGGCGGCGCCTGCACTCGACAAGCAGCCAACCCTGTTCCTGTTCCTGGCGCGCGGAAATACCAAGGCCTGAGTCTTGTGCGTTGCGGCAGCGCGTGTCGCGCTGCTGCCTGCTTGGAAGCACGGCCCGGCCAGTAGCCGGGACGCGCCTGAACCCCGATTACCAGCCCGTGCGCTGCAGCTTGGCGCGCGTGGCCTCGTCGGCAGGAGTGGCTACCAAGCCGCCGCGCGGATTGATGCTGACCTGGTAGACACCGCCATCGAGCATGGGCAGGAAGGTGGCGCTGCCATAGTCGGCATCCACGAAAGGCAGCCACTGCGGGAACTGTCGCTGCAAGGACCACAGGTCAGGCAGGGTCCAGCCGTCCAGCGCGTGCACGGTGCGGGTGGCAGTGCGTTCTTTTTCGATGTCGGCGTAGCGTCCGGTCAGGCGATCCAGCCGATACAAGGGCGGCACCCCTGCCAATGCCACCGGCAGACGCCAGCGGATGACGCGGGCTTCCAGCTGCCACTGATCTCCGGCAACGGAAAAGTCCTGGGTCCGCCCGTCCGGCGTGGTCAGCGACACCTTGAAACGCTGCGGCCCGTCTGCAGCCACGTCGACCCGCGCCACCGGCCGGTCTGCGCTGAGCTGCACATACTGGTAGACCGACAGCGCACCCAACACCAGTACCACCGACGCCAGCAGGAACACCGTGCCCAGCAAACCGCGAATCAGGCCGATACGCGCCGGGCGCTGGGCAAAGCGGTAGCTTGGCTCGCGCCGGCGACGCAACAGAAACCAACCCAGAAACGCAACCACGACCGCAGGTACCGCCAGCCACACCACAGGGGACAAGGCATTCACCAACATGCTCCAGAAGAAAGGGGCAACGCAGACAGCAACAACGGATAAAGGAAGAACGAGGCGGCGCGAACGCATGCCTCATTCAATCAGCGGAAACGGATAGTAACCGGACTGCCAGGGAAGCTTTCGGTCGCCGGCCTGACTCAGCGCAACGTGCTGCCCTGGAAGGCTGCGCGGAAGGCGCCTGCACCGAATGCCACGCCAACGCGCTTGGCGAAGCGTTCCGCGACGCTGTCACGCACGGTGTAGTCGACGATGGTGTCGACCTGAACCAGATCGCGCGCTACCGAGTCCACGGTACCCAGGCCATCGGCCAGGCCCAGCTCGACACTGCGCGCGCCGGTCCAGACCAGGCCGCTGAACATGTCGGGCGTCTCGCGCAGGCGGTCGCCCCTGCCTTGACGCACGGCCGAGATGAATTGCTGATGGATCTCGTTGACCATCTGCGTCGCGTGGGCAACCTGCACCGCATCGCGGGGTTGGAACGGGTCGAGCAAGGCCTTGTTGTCGCCGGCCTTGATGACACGGCGCTCGATACCCAGGCGCTGCATGGCCTCCACGGCGCCAAAGCCTTCCATGATCACGCCGATCGAGCCCACCAAGCTTGCGCGGTTCACGTAGATCTGGTCTGCCGCTGCCGCGATGTAGTAGGCGCCCGAAGCACCCAGGTCTTCGATGACGGCATACACCGGCTTGTCGGCGTTGGCAGCACGCAGGCGGTGAATCTCGTCGCTGATGATGCCCGACTGCACCGGACTGCCGCCCGGGCTGTTGATGCGCAACACGACCGCACGGGTACCCGAATCGCCAAAGGCAGCCTGCAAGGCAGCCACGATCCGCTCGCTGCCGGCATCGCCGTCGGCGTCGATCGTGCCCTCGATCTTGATCATCGCAATGTGCGGCTCGGACGCGCTGTTGTCTGCCCCCAAGCCCTTCACGGTGGTGTAGATCAAGGCCGCGCCGCCCAACACCAGCGCGAGCGTCAGCAGACGGAAGAAGATCGACCAGCGACGGCGCGAGCGCTGTTCGCGGATCGTGGACATGGCCAGCTCTTCCAGCACCGCGCGCTCCCAGACCGGGAGGCCACGGTCGGATGCGCCAGATGCCGAGGACGGCGTTTCATTGAAGCTCATGACTGCCTTGCTCGCGATGGGGGAAAAACATCAAAGGGAAAATCCACGGTAGTTGCCGTGCGTTCAGGCAACGATGCGCGTGCAATGCTCAAGCAGCGGCACTCAACACGCGAGGCAGCAGCCACGTACGCAACTCGGACACGGTGTCGACCAGGCCGTCCGGCGCACAGGCTTGCAGCTCTTCCACGCTGTGCGCACCGTAGGTGACGCCCAGCGAGCCCGTACCGGCATGCTTGGCCATGGTCAGGTCGTGCGAGGTGTCGCCGATCATCAAGGTGTGCTCGGGCGCCACGTCCAGCTCGCGCATCAGTTCCTGCAGCATGGCGGGATGCGGCTTCGAGAAGGTCTCGTCAGCAGTTCGGGTGCCATGGAAAAAGCGTCGCAGACCGGACGCATCCAGGCCGCGCTCCAGGCCGACGCGGCTTTTGCCGGTGGCCACGGCCAGCTGGATCGGCAAGGCGGCCAATTCTTCGAACAGCGGCGCAATGCCGTTGAACAGACGCAGCAGCGGATCGCGCGTCAGGTAATGGAATTTGTAGCGCTCCAGGAAGCGCGGCAACTCGGCCGCCGTCAGGCTGGGTACCGCCTTGTGCAGGGCATCGTGCAAGGACAGCCCGATGACCCAGGCGGCAGCATCGTCGGTCGGCACCGGCAAGGCCAGGTCGCGGCAAGCGCCCTGGATGGCGGCGACGATCGACGGCGTCGAGTCCATCAAGGTGCCGTCCCAGTCGAAAATCACGAGCGAATACATTTACTGATCCTCTTTGGCGGCCAACGTGTCGATGAATGCCACACATGCGGGCGGCAAGGGTGCTTGAAATGACAGCCGCTCGCCAGTAAGCGGGTGCGGCAGGCTCAGGGTATGCGCGTGCAGGAACATGCGCTTGAAACCACGCGCGATCAGCGCGGAATTGGTTTCATCCCGGCCATATTTGTCGTCGCCAGCGATCGGGAAGCCTTCGGCAGCCACGTGCACCCGGATCTGGTGCGTGCGGCCGGTCTTCAACTCGGCGTCAAGCAGCGAGAAGTCGCCGTAGCGTGCCTTCAGCGTGAAAATCGTGTGGGAGGCAAGACCAGTCGGGTCCACGCGCACGCGCCGCTCGCCGGACTGCGTGGTCCACTTGAACAGCGGATGGCGAACATGCTGACGCGCATTCATCCAGTCGCCGTCGACGAGTGCCAGATAGTGCTTCTCCCATCCGCCGGCGCGCAGGGACTCGTGCATGCCGATCAGGGCACTGCGCCGCTTCGCGATCAGCAAGAGGCCGGAGGTATCCCGATCCAGCCGATGCACCAGCTCCAGATACTTGGCATCCGGGCGCGCAGCCCGCAATTGTTCGATGACACCAAAGGACACGCCACTGCCGCCATGCACCGCCACGCCTTCCGGTTTGTCGATGACCAATACGCCATCGTCTTCGAAAACGATGGGAAATTCGATAGGTGGCACGTAATCGTTGCGAACTTCGGGCAAACGCAACGGCGGGACGCGGATCACGTCGCCGGACTTGACCCGGTAATCGACCTGAATGCGGCCCTTGTTGACGCGGACTTCACCCCCGCGGATGGCTTTGTACAGATGACTCTTGGGAACGCCCTTGCAGAGTCGGAGCAGGAAGTTGTCCAGCCGCTGTCCGTCATGCGCCTCGTCGATTTCGACCATGCGTACGGCGGGTGCGGGTGCGCTCGCGGCGCGCGGGGGACGCGCAGCTGGCGAGGCAGGGGGACGGGCGGAGGATTTCGCTTTGCGCAATGGGGGTGCCGTCATATAATTCGTGGGCCTGATCGAGTCAGGTGGGTTGGCCTTACCGCCGTCGTCGAGACGCGCCTCATGCGGCGTCTCCGCCACTGGTAAGGCAGAAAGCAGGCAGTCGGCCGGACAGACCAATAATCAAGGACGTTCCGCCGGCGCCGCTTCCAACAGGCCGGAATTGTACCCGCCCTCCCCACCCGGTTCTACGGGTCGTCCCGGTCGCCTGCCGACCGCGTCAGCTGAATCGGTAACCGCGCAGCAAATTGCGCCCAGTCCATCCACCTGCCGCGTTCGCCATGATGCAGTCGCAGACGCCTTGCAGTCGAATCCCATTACGCTTGAAACGCGGCGAAAAATGCCGCGTTTGTCTGGCCCGTATCACCGTGAATCCTTATCTGTTCCTGCTGCTGCGTACGCTCACTGCCCTGCCCGCTAGACGCGGACGCAGCGCGGTGCCTGACGCGCGCCCGGAAACAGCTTCATTGGTAACTACGCACATTCCCGACCCTGCGTTTTCCGCGCCGCCCGGCACTTGACCGAGCGTTAGATTTGCGGGGTGCGCGCATGTCGTGCACCGGTTTTTCCACTGCTCGCGCTGTGAGCTTCATTCTTCCGTGACGGCCTGGGGCTGCGCGCCGATTTCGGCGCGCATGACCAAGGAGACCTTCACCCATGAAGCGCATGCTGTTTAACGCAACGCACCAGGAAGAACTGCGCGTTGCCATTGTCGATGGCCAAAAGCTTATCGACCTTGATATCGAGATCGCCGGCCGCGAACAGCGCAAAGGCAACATCTACAAAGGCGTCATCACTCGCGTCGAGCCCAGCCTCGAAGCCTGCTTCGTCAACTACGGCGAAGAACGTCATGGTTTCCTGCCCTTCAAGGAAATCGCCCGCAGCTACTTCAAGGAAGGCGTCGACGTTCGTTCGGCCCGTATCCAGGACGTACTGCGTGAAGGCCAGGAACTCATCGTCCAGGTCGAAAAGGAAGAACGTGGCAACAAGGGCGCAGCCCTGACCACCTTCATCTCGCTGGCAGGCCGCTATCTGGTCCTGATGCCCAACAATCCGCGCGGTGGCGGCGTATCGCGCCGGGTCGAAGGCGAAGACCGCCAGGAACTGCGCGAAACCATGGACCAGCTGGACATCCCCACCGGCATGAGCATCATTGCTCGTACCGCCGGGATCGGCCGCAACGTCGAAGAGCTCCAGTGGGACCTGTCCTACCTGATGCAGCTCTGGACCGCCGTGGACGGCGCCGCGCGTGAAAACGCCGCCCCTATCCTGATCTACCTGGAATCCAGCCTGGTCATCCGCGCGATCCGCGACTACTTCTCGCCGGACATCGGCGAAATCCTGATCGACACCGACGACATCGCCGACCAGGCCACCGCCTTCATGGGCGTGGTGATGCCGGACAACGTCCAGCGCGTCAAACGCTACCGCGACGATGTGCCGCTGTTCTCGCGCTTCCAGATCGAACACCAGATCGAAACCGCGTATGCGCGCACCGTGCCGCTGCCCTCGGGCGGCGCCGTGGTGATCGACCATACCGAAGCCCTGGTCGCCGTCGACGTGAACTCGGCCCGCTCGACCAAGGGCAGCGACATCGAGGAAACCGCACTTCGCACCAACCTCGAAGCTGCTGACGAAGTGGCCCGCCAGTTGCGCTTGCGCGACCTGGGTGGCCTGATCGTCATCGACTTCATCGACATGGAAGACAGCAAGAACCAGCGCGCCGTCGAACAGCGCCTGCGTGAAGCCCTCCATTTCGACCGCGCCCGCGTGCAAATGGGCAAGATTTCCCGTTTCGGCCTGATGGAACTGTCGCGTCAGCGCCTGCGTCCGGCCTTGAACGAGGGTTCGCACATCACCTGCCCGCGTTGCAACGGCACCGGCGTGATCCGCGATACCGAATCGAGCGCACTGCAAGTGCTGCGCTTGATCCAGGAAGAATCGATGAAGGAAAACACCGCAGCCGTGCACGCACAAGTGCCGGTTGAGGTCGCCACCTTCCTGTTGAACGAGAAGCGCGCCGACATCGCCAAGATGGAAGCCCGCCTGAAGGTCAACGTCATCCTGATCCCGAACAAGCATCTGGATACCCCGCACCATCGCCTGGAACGTCTGCGCCACGACGATCCGCGCCTGGAAAACACCCGCGCCAGCTTCGAGATGGCCGAGTCTCCAGAGACCGACCTGGCCTACCGTGCAGAAGCACAGGAAGTCAAGCCGCGTCCGGAAGCACTGGTCAAGGGCATCACCCCGTCGCAACCCGCGCCGGTCTCGAGCACCCCGAATCCGATCCCGGTCGACGCAGCAGCACCCGCAACCGTTGCCGCATCGCCCAAGCCCTCGCCGGCTGCGGTCGAGGCAGGCGCCGGCATCGGTGGCCTGTTCAGCAAGTTCATGGGCTGGCTGCGTGGCACGCCGGTCGAACCGACCCCCGCACCCGCCCCGGCACCGGTGGCAGCACCGGCAACCCGCGAACGCGATTCGCGCGGTGGCAATCGTCGCCGTTCGGGCGGTGGTGGCGGTAACGGTGAATACAAGGGCCGTGGCCGTGGCGAAGGTGGTCGTGAAGGCCGCGAAGGTCGTGAGGGTGGCCGCGAAGGCGGTCGCGAGGGACGTGAAGGCAATCGCGAAGGTGGTCGTGATGGAGGCCGTGACGGTGGTCGCGACAACCGCTCGATCGAGACCCGCGTAGCCGAAGCCCGCGTCGACAACGCACGCCGTGAAGAAGCGGCTCGTGACGACGCAGATGGCCGTGGCAACCGTGGTAATCGTGGTCGCCGCGATGGCCGTACGCCGCGCGCCGAGGGCGAAACCCGCGACATCGCCCTGCCCGCAGCAGCAGCCCTGGACGCCGCCGGCACCTTTGCCGACGACGCAGCAGAAGCCGCTGACGGCCGTGGCAATCGTGGTCGCCGTGGTCGTCGTGGCGGTCGCCGTGAAGATGGCACCGTTGACGGCGTGAACGACAACGACGCAGCCGATGCACCCGCCGTGTTCGAACCCGTTGCAGAGCGCGAAGAAGCGCAACAACGTCGTCCCTTGGCCGATGTACTGGCTGCCCCGACCGAACCCGGTCAGGCGCTGGACCGCGATACCGCCGTACTGGGTAGCGAAGAAACCGCAGCCGAGCTCGAAGGCGACCAGGAACGCAAGCGTCGTCGCCGTCGCGGTCGTCGTGGCCGTCGCACCGGTGAAGGCGCCGTGGCAGGTCAGGAAGATGGTGGCAGCGATGAGTTCGACAACGACACCTTCGGCGATGCGCCGAATGGTGCTGACGACGCGCCGTTCGTTGCCCCCGTTGCCCAGGCACTGAGCGCTCAGACCGCCCCGGTGGCAGCCGCCCCGCAAGCCGTGCCCGCTCCCCAAGTGGCGCAAGCCGTTGCCGTGCCGGTGTCGACCCCGTCGCCCGAAGCGGTGGAACATGCTGCACAAGCGCTGAAGTCGGCCGCCAGCTCGGTTGCTGAAGCAAGCGCCCCAGCAGTTGTCCAAGCGCCTGCAGCGGCACCGGTTGCTGCTGCTGTAGCTGCGCCGGCAGCCGCTGTCGAGCAAGCCCCCGCCGCCCCGGCGCTGGACTTGCCCGTGCCGGCCGCCGAGCCGCAGCCCGCTGCTGTTGCCGCGCCTGCACCGGCGCCGGAAGTGGCACCGCTGCAAGTCGCGGAAGCCGCACCCGCCATCCCGTCGACCCACGTGCATGAAGTCACGCCCGTGGCCGCCGTCGAGCCGGCACCGGCAGCAGTTGCTGCCACGCCGGTTGAAGCACCCGCAGCGGCTGTTGTAGCAAACGAAGTGGAAACACCTGCACCGGCAGCCGCCGTGGCAGCCGAGGTGCCGGAAACCATCGTGGCACGTGTCGTCGACGCCGACGCCGCAACCCCGGTGGCGCCCGTGGCCGTCCCGGTACCGGCTCCTGTTGCCGCTGCCTTGTCGGACAGCGGTCTGCAATTGGTTCAGACCGATACCGCCAAGGTTCGCGAGGCACAAGCCAGCATCGCCAACGCTGCACCGGTACGCCTGGGCCGTGCCCGCAAGGCAACGGCTGCTGTGGTCGAGGCCCCGTTGGTTCAGGTCGAGACGCAGGACGAGGTCAAGTAAAGCGGTATCAGAGCCGGGTACTCGGGCCGCAGTGGCCCAGCTACCCAGCTCAGCAAGTCGCACGACCGGGCGATCGCAGGATCGCCCGGGTTTGATCATGATGTCTTCAGCATGGCGTTCACGGCATGCAGCTTCCACCATGACGCAATTGTTCATCGACACCGATGGTGACGGGTCCCCGGGGCCCGCACTGTCCGGTGCTCCCACCCAGATTTCTGCAGATGGCCACCTGGTGACAGTGCTGGCCACCCTGGTCGAACCCGCCCTGACGGTCTTCGGCAACCTGTTTACCCCCCAAGAATGTGAAGCCCTGATTGCCTCGGCCGAGCCGCGTCTGTCGCGTTCGCGCACAGTCGACCGCAGCGGCGGCATCGCCGCCTCGCACGCCTCACGTACCAGCGATGGTATGTTCTTCGGCTTGGGCGAAACGCCCTTGATCGCCAGGCTTGAGCAACGGATTGCCAGCCTGCTGCGCTGGCCGCTGGCGCGTGGCGAAGGGCTGCAGGTGCTGCGCTATGGCCCTGGCGCCGAATACCAGCCGCACTATGATTTCTTCGATGCGCAGGACGCAGGCACAGCAGGCCAGACCGCTGCTGGCGGCCAGCGGATCGGTACGCTGATCGTCTACCTGCGCAGCCCGGACGCAGGTGGCGCCACTCGTTTCCCGCAGATCGGACTGGATGTCGCACCGGTGCAGGGCAATGCGGTATTTTTTGCGTATCCGCAGGCCACGCCGGCAAGCCTGACCTTGCACGCCGGCGCCCCCCGTCAGCGCAGGAGAAAAGTGGATCGCCACAAAATGGCTGCGTGTCAGGCGCTACGCGTAAACTGAGGCCTGGCGGAACGAAGCCTGCTAGGGATGGTCTGTAATGAAGTGACTGCCGGTTTGAACTACCGTTTTGAACTGCCGGTTTGCGCCCCGTCCTTGCGTGCCAGCGATTGCCCAGGCACGCTCCGCTGCTGTCTTCTCCTCTTCGCCTTTCCACGGACCCTTCTTGACCGACCGGATCATCCCGCTTATCGACGTGCGCAGCCTGCATGGCAAGCTGCCGGCCCCGCTGCGCCCGCCCGCGCCCGGTGAGGTGCTGCTGGACCGGCGCGCGCGTGCGCTGCGCGATCTGCGCATTTCGGTGACCGATCGCTGCAACTTCCGCTGCGTGTACTGCATGCCCAAGGAAGTGTTCGACAAGGACTACCCCTACCTGCCCCACGGGTCGCTGCTGAGCTTCGAGGAAATCGCCCGGCTGTCCAAGGTGTTCGCGCAGCACGGCACGGAAAAACTGCGCCTGACCGGCGGCGAGCCGCTGCTGCGTCGTCAGGTCGAATCCCTGATCGAATTGCTGGCCGAAATCCGCACGCCTGCCGGCAAGCCGCTGGACCTGACCTTGACCACCAATGCCTCGCTGCTGGCCCGCAAAGCACGCGGCCTGGCAGCAGCGGGCCTGACTCGCGTCACGGTCAGCCTGGATGCGCTGGACGACAACGTGTTCCGCGCCATGAACGACGTCGACTTCCCGGTTGCCGAGGTATTGCGCGGCATCGATGCAGCCGCCGAGGCAGGCCTGGGACCGATCAAGGTGAACATGGTCGTCAAGCGCGGGGTAAACGATGACCAGGTCTTGCCCATGGCGCGCTATTTCCGTGGCACCGGGCATATTCTGCGTTTCATCGAATACATGGACGTGGGTGCGTCCAACGGTTGGAACCTGAACGAGGTCGTACCGTCCCGCAGCTTGGTCGAACAGTTATCGGAAATCGCGCCACTGGTACCGGTCGATGCGGCCTACTCAGGCGAAGTCGCCGAGCGCTGGCGCTATGTCGATGGCAGTGGTGAAGTCGGCATGATTTCCAGCGTGACACAGGCCTTCTGCGGCACCTGTACCCGTGCCCGCCTGTCCACCGACGGCAAGCTCTATCTGTGCCTGTTCGCCGATCAGGGCTTTGACCTGAAGACCTTGCTGCGCAATGGCGCCGACGACACCACCTTGGCCACCGCCATGGCCGGCATCTGGCAGCAGCGCAACGACAATTACTCGGAACGCCGCAGCGCCGATACCCCACGCGCCAACAAGATCGAGATGAGTTATATCGGCGGCTGAGCCGATGATGCTCTCTGTGCGCACCTTCATCCCCCCACACGACATTGCCGGCCTGATTCTCGCAGGCGGACAGGGCTCGCGCATGGGGGGCGTGGACAAAGGCCTGCAGACGCTACAAGGGCGTCCATTGGTTGCCCATGTGCATGAACGCCTGGCGCCGCAGGTAGCCACCGTGCTGATCAGCGCGAACCGTCACCATGACGAATACCGTGCCTGGAGCGCGCAGGTAATGCCCGACAGCAGGCCGGACTATCCTGGCCCCTTGGCGGGCATCGAGACGGCCCTGGCAGCGCTTGCACGCCATGACCCTGCCCTGCCCTGGCTCGTGACCGTTCCCTGCGATGCGCCACGCCTGCCTGCAGACTTGGTGTCCCGCCTGGCCCAGGCCGCAGCAGCCGGCCAGTGCCAGGTAGCCGTGGCCCACGACGGCGAACGCGTCCACCCTGTCTTTGCGCTGATCCACGTCGATGCCTTGCCCGTGCTGCGCGCGTATATCGCCACCGGCCGCAGGCGCGCAGACAGCTGGTATGCAAGCCTGCCGTCGGTCCAGGTCGACTTCAGCGATTGCCCAGAGGCCTTCGTCAATCTGAATACGCGCGAAGAACTCGACGCACTGGGTGCCGACCAGACGTGAAAAAGGCTTGGACCTCTTCAGGTCCAAGCCTTATTGATGCTGGTTATCAACGCCTGCGCGGTCTCAACGATGTCGATGACCGATCAAGCCTGACAGCAGCGTCATCAACCGATGCACGAAGATCTTGTCGATCTCCGGCACCGGCCGAATCCCATCAGCTTGCAGACATCACTTCCGCCGGCTGATTCGTCAGAATCGCCAGCAGGTGTGCGATCTCTTCGCGCATCTTGCGACGGTCGACGATCATGTCGATGGCGCCTTTCTCCAGCAGGAACTCGGCACGCTGGAAGCCTTCCGGCAGCTTCTCACGCACGGTCTGCTCGATCACGCGCGGGCCGGCAAAGCCGACCAGCGCCTTGGGCTCGACGATGACCACGTCGCCCATGAAGGCGAAGCTGGCCGACACGCCACCCATGGTCGGGTCGGTCAACACACTGATGAACGGCAGCTTGTTTGCGGCCAGGCGCGTCAGCATGGCGTTGGTCTTGGCCATCTGCATCAATGACAGCAGGCCTTCCTGCATGCGCGCGCCGCCCGAGGCGGTCACGCAGATGAAGGGAGCCTTCATGTCCAGCGCCTTCTGGGCGCCACGCGCAAAGCGCTCGCCCACCACTGAGCCCATGGAGCCGCCCATGAACTCGAACTCGAAGCAGGCCACCACCACAGGGATGGCCATGATCGAGCCGCCCATCGCGACCAGCGCGTCGGTCTCGCCGGTTTGCGCCATCGCGTCCTGCAGACGGTCCGGGTACTTCTTGGTGTCCTTGAACTTCAGGCTGTCGATCGGCTGCGTACCGACGCCGATTTCGAAGCGGCCTTCGGCGTCCAGCAGGGCATCGATGCGCTCGCGCGCGCCGATACGCATGTGGTGGTCGCACTTCGGGCAGACCTGAAGGTTCTTGGCGAGGTCGTCGCTATACAGCACGGTCTCGCAGGACGGGCACTTGACCCACAGGCCCTCGGGCACCCGGCGCGCAGCGCCGTCGGTGGTCTTGATCCGGGGGGGAAGCAGCTTATCGATCCAGCTCATGCGGATTTCCTTGTTTCATTGGGTGCGCTGCGCGGCGGCAGCGCATCGAGCGCGTGGCGGATTGTACGCAACCACGCGCCCGCTGCGCGCGATGCGACCGCCGGCCAGTCCGCTTCGGGCACATCTTTCACCGCGGTTTCGATTTCCTGGATCAGGCGCGTGCCGATCACCACGGCATCTGCCGTCTTGCCGACGGCCTGTGCGCTGGCGGCATCACGGATGCCGAAGCCCACACCGACCGGCAGCGAGATGTGCTGGCGGATGTCATCCAGGCGACGGGCCACTTCCGTGGTGTCCAGGTTGCCGGCGCCCGTCACGCCCTTGAGCGAGACGTAGTAGACGTAGCCGCGCGCGACCTGGCCCACCGATTTGATGCGCTCTTGCGTGGAGGTCGGTGCCAGCAGGAAGATCGGCGCCAGGCCGTGCTGGTCGAGCAGCGCGCCGAATTCCACCGACTCTTCCGGCGGGTAATCGACCACCAGCACGCCATCGACACCCGCGTCGACGGCTTCGCGCACAAAGGTTTCCTGGCCCATGCGTTCGATGGGATTGGCATAGCCCATCAAGACCACCGGGGTCTGCGTATCGGTCTGGCGGAACTCGCGCACCAGTTCCAGTACCTTGCGCAGGCCGACCTTGCGCGCCACCGCACGTTCGCTGGCGCGCTGGATGACCGGGCCGTCGGCCATCGGGTCAGAGAACGGAACCCCCAGCTCGATGATGTCGGCGCCGGCTTCGACCAGCGCGTGCATCACCGGTACGGTGCTTTCCGGCGACGGATCGCCGGTGGTGATGTAGGGAACCAAGGCAGGCGTGCCCTGCACCGCACGGCGCGCGAAGGCGTCGGCAATGCGGGTGGATTTGGCCACAGCGGAAGAAGACGAGGACAGAGTCGGGTTCATGGTCGACATCTCCTTAGAAAGTGATGCCGGAACGTTCGCCGACGGTGTGCATGTCCTTGTCGCCACGGCCGGACAGATTCACCAACAGGATCTGGTCCGGGGACATGGTGGGCGCCAGGCGCACGGCATGGGCGATCGCGTGGGCCGATTCCAGTGCGGGGATGATGCCTTCCAGGCGGCAGCAGTCGTGGAACGCAGCCAGGGCTTCCTCGTCGGTCACCGTGACGTATTCGGCGCGGGCGCTGTCCTTCAACCATGCATGCTCGGGACCGACGCCGGGGTAGTCCAGGCCTGCCGAGACCGAATGGGTCTCGACGACCTGCCCGTCTTCGTCCTGCAGCACGTAAGTGCGGTTGCCGTGCAGCACACCGGCGCGACCCAGGGTCAGCGATGCCGAATGACGGCCAGTGTCCAGGCCGTCACCGGCCGCTTCCACGCCGATCAGCTTCACGTCGTCGAAGGGAATGTAGGGATGGAAGATACCCATCGCATTCGAGCCGCCGCCCACCGAGGCGATCACGGCGTCGGGCTGGCGGCCGGCGGCGGCGGGCATCTGCACGATGCATTCGTTGCCGATCACCTTCTGGAAGTCGCGCACCATCATCGGATACGGATGCGGGCCAGCCACGGTGCCGATGATGTAGAAAGTCGATTCCACATTGGTTACCCAGTCGCGCATGGCTTCGTTCAAGGCGTCCTTGAGCGTGCGCGAGCCCGATTCCACCGGCACCACGGTGGCGCCAAGCAGCTTCATGCGATATACGTTGGCGGCTTGACGACGAACGTCCTCGCTGCCCATGTAGACCACGCATTCCATGCCATAGCGGGCGGCGATCGTTGCCGTTGCCACGCCATGCTGACCCGCGCCGGTTTCGGCAATCACGCGCCGCTTGCCCATGCGGCGTGCCAACAAGGCCTGACCAATGCAGTTGTTGATCTTGTGGGCACCGGTGTGATTCAGGTCTTCGCGCTTCAACCAGATCTGCGCGCCGCCGAGCTGTTCCGACCAGCGCTTGGCGTGGTAGACCGGGCTCGGACGGCCGACAAAGTGCTTGAGCTCGTAGTTGTATTCGGCCACGAACTCGGGGTCGTTCTGGTACTTGGCGTACGTGTCGCGCAGCTCGTCGATGGCCTGCATCAAGGTTTCGGCAACGAATACGCCGCCGTAAGGACCGAAGTGACCACGCGTGTCGGGGAAGTCGTAAGTGCTCATGATTGGGAGACTCGAAAATAAGGATTCGAAAGCGTCCACGCCCTTGCAGGTCGTGGACTTGGCAGTCGCGTCGGTGGTCCACCTGATCAGGCGGTCACACACCGTATTCGCGTGGGGCGGTCAGCCTGTGGCGACCGCCAGCCCTGCCATCACGTCTGCGCCTGGCGCAGCAGGTCGTCGGCTCGCCGTACTTCAGCAACGAATTCGTGGATGTGCGCCGCGGACTTGATGCCGCGGGCGGTTTCCACGCCGCTACTGACGTCGACCGCCGCCGGACGGATCGCCTGGATCGCTTGCGCCACATTTGAGGCATGCAACCCACCAGACAAAACGACCGGACGAGCGCTTGCGCTGCTGACCAGTGACCAATCGAATGTTCTCCCGCTGCCGCCGTACCCGTCTGAGTGGCTGTCGAACAGCCAACCGGCGGCGGAGCCATATGTTTCACACGATTCTAGCAAACCTGCGGCCGTATCGAGTCCCGGACCACCGACACGGAACGCACGCAGATAACGATGACCGTGGCGCACGCAGTCGGCTTCAGATTCATCGCCATGGAACTGCAGCAGTTCCGGCCCCACTTCGCCACGCACCGCGGCGATTTCCTCGTTGGTGGCATTGACGAACAAGGCTACCAGATCGACGAAAGGCGGAATGCGCTTGCGCAGCTCGGCCGCGCGCGCAACGCTGAGCGAGCGCGGGCTGGGGGCGTAGAACACCATGCCGATGGCATCGGCGCCAGCCTCGACAACGGCGTCGATGTCTTCTTCGCGGGTCAAGCCGCAGATCTTGATACGGGTTCGGGTCATTGCAGAATGATAACGTGGACGGCGCGTGGGCCGCAGTCAGCAGCTATGACCACGCTGGCCGGCTTGCGTTCTGGCTGGGCCCGCCGCGCAAGGGACTTGCACCCAGCCCGACCTCAAACCCCCAGGCGGATCTCGTCGCTGGCGTCGTGCATCGGCAAGTCGAATTCAGCCGGATAGTCCACGCTGGTCAGATACAAGCCATCGGGCGCAAACGTTGGTGCGCCCTTGCGCCGGTCACGCGCCGCCAGCACGTCCGCCATCCATGCAACCGATTCGCGGCCGCGACCGACATAGGTCAGCGCACCCACGAAGTTGCGGACCATGTGATGCAGGAACGCATTGGCGGTGAATGAGAACACCACGAAGCGACCGCGTCGCGTGATGTCCAGGCGATGCAAGGTGCGAATGGGCGACTTGGCCTGGCACTGCGAAGCCCGGAAGCTGCTGAAATCGTGCTCTCCCAGCAAATGCACTGCCGCCTGCTGCATCGCGTCCACGTCGAGCGGATAAAAGCTCCAGCCCGCCTTGCCCGCCCACAGCGGAGACCGCACCTGGTCTTCCAACAGCAGATAGACGTAGGACCGCGCGCGTGCAGAGAAGCGCGCATGGAAATCAGTGGGGACTTGGCGTGCCCAGCGGATGGCGATGCTGGGCGGAAGGTGGGCATTGACGCCGCGTACCCATGCGGTGTCAGAACGCAGCACAGGCGCGTCGAGATGGATGACCTGCATGGCGGCATGCACACCGGTGTCGGTGCGCCCCGCACACACGGTGGGCACCGGCTGCCCGACAAAGCGGGCGAGCGCGGCTTCCAGCGTGTCCTGCACGGTAATGCGGTGGGGCTGGGTCTGCCAGCCTTGCCAGGCGCTTCCGTCGTAACTTACACCCAGTGCAATCCTGGGCTGACCTGCTTCACTCATCTAGCCATTCACCGCAGCGAAGCCAGGGTTTCGCGAGCGCGTTCCTGCTGGGCAGCAGTGCCGCCCTTGATCACGTCTTCGAGCAACTCGCGGGCACCTTCCTTGTCGCCGATTTCCAGATACGCATCGGCCAGTTCAAGCTTGGACGCGTTGTCTTCGGTCAGGTCGACACCGGCAGCCGGATCGGGCGTGACCAGCGGCGCAAAGGCAGCGGTCGCCGGGCGAGCGGGTTCGGGTTCAGGATCCGGCCAGTCGATTTTCGGCTCGTCGCGGGTCGTCGCGATCGGGGCCACGACAGGCGCCACTGGCACGGCTTGCGGGACCACGATCTCGGGTACGTCTGCCGAGCTTTTCAGCAGGCGCGGCGGCGGCTCGTCGTCCAGATCGGGATCGAGTGCCGCACTGCGCCCAACCGATTCGGCCGGCACGGGTTTGTCCAGATCCAGATTGAAGCCGAAGTCGACCGGACGAACCGGCGGTGCGACCTCGTCGACGTGGGCGTCCAATTCTTCTTCGTCGATTTCCGCTGCACGCACCGGCGTGGCCGGTTCGGCCCAGGCCGGGGCCGCTGCAGTAGCCAGTGCTGCGCCCGCTGCCAGCGCGCTCAGGCGTTTTTCACGGCGACGACGTGCAATCAGCAGGGCCAGCAGCAACAGGAACAGGATGACGACCAGCGCAATGCCAATACGCTGAGGCGTGGCATAGGCTTGCAGGCCGGTGGCCGCTGCATCGGCGTCGGCAACCGGTGTGGTCTCGGGCTTGGTCGTGCCGTCGCCGACGGGGTTCGCACCGGGTATGACCGGAGCGACCGTCTGCGCTGCAGGCGGCGTGGCAGCAACAGGCGGCACCACGGTCGGATTCACCGGCCCTGCAGGCGCGGCCAGTGCAGCAGCCGAGGCCGCACTTGCACGGGCTTCGGCTTCAGCCAACGCCGCGCTTTGCACGGTCAGCAGGCGCTGCATGTCGGCCACGTTGCGTTCGAGTTCGGAGACGCGCGACTGCGCCTCTTGCAAGGCCTTGTCCTTGGCCGCGATTTCCTCGGCCGAGCGATCGGCCGCTTCCTGCGTTGCCCGGACATTGCCCGTACCGGTGCCGCCCGTCCCGGCGGCAGCCGGACCCGCTGCAGACAGCCGCAGGCGATCACGCTCGTCGGGCGCAGGTGCGGGCTTGTCGGTACTGGTCGCGGAAATCGTGCCGGAAGCCTGTTGCGGCGTGGCAGCACCCGTGCGACGAACCGCGGCGCTGCCACGTCCGGCGCGCAGGCGTTCGAATTCGGCTTGTTGCGTGGCCAGGTTGCGGCGAGCCGCGGCCTGATCGATGCCGCGAACCGTTTCCGCATCGGGCACACGCAAGGTGGACCCGGCGCGCAAGCGGTTCACGTTGCCGCTGTCGAAGGCCGAGGGATTGGCCTGCTGCAAGGCCACCAGGATCTGTTCGAGGCTGGCGCCGGTATAACCGATGCGCTGGGCGACGCCGCTGAGGGTGTCGCCGCGCGCCACGCGAATCTCGGAGGCGGTCGCCGCGCCGCGCAGCGGTGCCGGCGGATCGACGAAGAAGGAATACTGACGAATGAATCGGCCACTGGCCCAATTCAGATCGACCAGCAGGTCGACGACGCGGGCTTCGATCGGGGCGTCGGAACTGACCCGGACGACCTTGCGGCCATCGGGCAGATCAGCCACTGCCACGCGGACCGAGGACAGGAAATCGGGGTGATCGAGCTGGGTCTGGCGATAGATCTCGGCAGGCGCAAGCGCCGCGCGCAGGGACTCGGCCTCGCCGGGCTGGATTGCAGTCACTTCGATCTGGGCGCGTAGCGGCTCCCCCGAGCCCGACAACACCGTCAATCTGCCCAGGCTTGCCGCCTGGCCGGCCGAAGCCGTGAATATTCCACCTGCTGCCAGTACTACCAGTGCAGCTTTGCGCACCCGCCCCGACGCCGTGGTCTCGGCCCGGTCCAACCCAAATGAATCGCGCAGCACGCCGCTTCCCCGTATTTCTTCTAATCGGCCGAACATAACATCGGGCTCACTCGCTGAGCAAGCGAAGACGCAAGCCTGGCGCGCCTCAGGGCTCGATTGTCAACTCTGCGGTGAAACCGTAGCCAACCCCGTGATATGTATTGACAGGCAGCACAACAGAGGTTTCATGCATCACCTTCTGACGCAGGCGGCGCACCATCGAATCCAGGCGGCGCTGGTCGTAGGTCAGATAATCATCGCCAAACGCAGCCACGATGCGCTTTCGCGATACCGGCTGCCCCTGCCCTTCGGCCAGGGTTTTCAGAAACACGAACTCGAGGCTGGTCAAGGCTACGTCGATACCGCTGGGAAGCGTCAGCCGATGGGCACCGATGCGAAGCCGCCAACTGCTGGGCGCAGGCAGGCGGCGCTGCAAGGCGTTGACCACGGCAGCAAGCTCATCAAGTCGAACGGGTTTTGTCAGGTAATGATCGGCCCCCAGACTGAAACCCAGCACCTTGTCATGGCTGGTGGTGCGCGCGGTGAACATCACCAGACCGATGTCTGCACGCTGCCGTCTGAGCGATGCGACCAGGTCCAGACCGTCGCCATCGGGTAGCCCACGATCGATGATCGCAATATCTACGGGTGTTCGCGGATCGGCAATACGATTCTGGAATGCCTGGATATTTCCTGCTTCGCTGACCACGTGGCCTTGGGCAACCAGAAAATCGACCAATTCCTCGCGAAGTTCAGCTTCATCTTCCAACAATAATAAATGGGCCATGGGTGTCCTGGCTGGTAAAGCGTCTGGCGATCCTACGGTAGGCGTCGCGCGGAAAACTGACGAATTCTGACATTGTGGGCATGGATGAGAAAATGCTTTACGCTTGGTGCATCGCTGCCGCCCGCCCACTCATGTCGCTTTCCTTGCGCGTATTCGCTGCCTTATGGCTATTCCTGCTCGCTTGCGCGGCGGGCGCATCCCCGATCATCGATATTGGCTCATCCGACACGTATTACGTCAGCGAAGAAAATGTCGAGGTATTACTCGACCCCACGCATGAACTGAGCCTGCAAGACATCATGCGCCTGGCGCCGGACGCATTTTCCGATCGTAAAAGCCTGCAGCTTGGATTTACTTCCTCGACCGTGTGGCTGCGTCTGCATGTCTATCGGCATCTGCACGCGCCGCCTACCTGGTGGCTGGTGTTCGACCAGCCTCTGCTGGACCTGATCCGCGTCTACGTGCCAGCGGAAGATGGTACTTATCAGGAGCGTCGTGGCGGTATCTACATGCCATTCGGCGCGCGCGAGATTATTTCACGCCGCCCGGCATTTTCGATCGATCTGCCCGCCAACGAGCCGCAAACAATTTATGTCCGGCTGAATTCGCAAAATACCTTGTCGACCGGCATCCAGCTGATGGAGCCGGCAGCATTCTCTGCTTTGTCGACGCTGGAAGCGCTTGGGTTTGGCGCCTTCTTCGGTTTCTACCTGCTTACCCTGCTCTGCTACTTGCTGTTCTGGTATTGGACGCGCGAAGTCGTCAGCGGCCTCTATCTCCTTTACCTGACCTTCGGCGCGGCGGTGGCCGCGCTCAGCACTGGCTACCTGCAACGCCAGTTGCTGCCCGACCTGCCCTTGTCGGATGTGGTGGTGATCATTCCGTTTGCCGGCGCCTTGATCACCGGCATGTTCTTCGGCATCCAGATATTGGGGGTTCGCAAGACCGCACCGCGCTCGGCGGTCGTCCTGATGTCTTCGGTTGCTCTGATCACCGGTGCCGCGCTGGTTGCCGTGGCGGCAGACATGACCACGATCGCCCTGGTGATACTGGAAATCGGTCTGCTCTTCACCATGACGGTGCTGACCGCCGTTGCCATCGTGCGCGCGCTGCACCGCAATCCCTCGGCCTGGCTATACCTGGCCGCCTTCAGTGTGCTGCACATCGGCATGGCGCTGCGCTTCTTGCGCGACCTGGGTCTGACACCGATCAACACCTTGAGCGAAAACGGCATCTACTTCGGCATCACGCTGCACATTCTGATGATGAGCATCGCCATATTCTGGCGGTACGACCAATTGCGCCGCGACAAGGACCAGGCCCAGGCCGCTGCCCTGGAAGCCGATCTGCGTGCGCTGGCCGAACGCCATGCGCATCGCGAGCAGCGCGAATTCATGGCGATGGTGTCGCATGAATTCCGCTCGCCCTTGGCCATCATCGACGTGACGGTGCAGAACCTGATCTACAGCACGCGGGAAGAAAACGACAGCCGCGTGCCGCGCTACGCGAAGATTCAACGCGCGGCGCAACGGCTCAGCGTGCTGATGAACACCTATCTGTCTGCAGAACGGCTGGAAGATCGCAACGAACCGCCGTCGATGCGCACCTGCGACCTGACGCAATTGCTCAGTGGCGTGCTGCTGGACCTGGATACGACCAACGGCCCGGAAGTGAAACTGGAGATCGACTCACTCGATCCGCAGTTTGCCTGCGACCCGGATTCCCTGCGCATTCTGATGACCAACCTGCTGGAAAATGCGAGGCGCCATTCCCGCATCGACCAACCGGTGATCCTGCGGGTGAGCGGACGCCAGCCAGAGGGTCTGGAGGTGTCCATCATCGATCAGGGTGAAGGTATACCGCCCGACGAGCTTCCCCGCTTGTTCCAGCGTTTCTTCCGCGGACGTTCGGCCCAGCGCCACCCGGGCGCGGGCCTGGGACTTTATCTGTGCCAGCGCATCGTGCGTCAGCACGGTGGCGAAATCAAGGTCTTCAGCGAGTTGGGCAAAGGCACGGAATTTCGGGTGTGGTTGCCGAAACGCGCCATGGCTTGATCGCGGTTCCAAGGAAATGAAAAGGGGCGCCATTCAAGCGCCCCTTTTGCTTGGTGTTTGTCCCCTACCAGTCAGGGACAAACACCACCCAAGTCAATGCGAACCGCCCAGATAGGCTGCCTTGACCGCCGGATCGGTCTTCAACTGCTCGGCCGGCCCGTGCACTGAGATATGCCCGTTTTCCAGCACATAGGCATAGTCCGCCACATTCAATGCGGCGGCGGCGAACTGCTCCACCAGCAGCATGGTGACACCCTCCTGCTTCAAGCGCGCAATGATGCGGAACACCTCTTCCACCAGGATGGGCGCCAGCCCCATCGAGGGTTCGTCCAGCAGCACCAGCTCCGGGTTCAGCATGACGGCGCGCGCCATGGCCAGCATCTGCTGCTCACCGCCGGACAAGGTGCCCGCCAGTTGCAGGCGGCGTTCCTGCAGGCGCGGGAACAAGTCCATGGCGCGTTCCAGATCGGCCTCGATGTCACCGCGCGGACGGCTGCCCGTGTAGCGCGGGAAGGCGCCCAGGCGCAGGTTGTCCACCACCGACAGCGTGGCAAACACCCGGCGGCCTTCCGGCGAATGCGCCAGACCCAGGCGGGCGATGCGATGCGGCGGCAGCTGTTCGATGCGTTTGTTGCCCAGTGTGATCTCGCCTGCCGTGGCCTGGATCATGCCCGAGATGGCACGCATGGTCGTGGTCTTGCCGGCGCCGTTGGAGCCGATCAGCGTGACCACTTTGCCTTTGGGCACGTCGATATCGATGCCGTGAAGCACCTTGACCTTGCCGTAACCGGCTTCGAGTTGTCGAATCGAGAGCATCTGATCCTTCCTATACCGTCGCGCCGCCGAGATAGGCGGTGATGACTTTTTCGTTGGCCTGGATCTCGGCCGGCAAGCCTTCGGCGATCTTCTGGCCGAAGTCCAGCACCGACACCGTGTCGCAGGTGCTCATCACCACGTCCATGTGGTGTTCGATCAGAATCAGCGTGATGCCGTGATCGCGCACCTTGCGGATGATGGTCAGCAGTTCCTTGATGTCGGGCGCAGTCAGGCCGGCAGCCGGTTCATCGAGCAACAGCAGCATCGGATCCAGCGCCAGCGCACGCGCGATCTCCAGAAGGCGCTGCTTGCCGTACGGCAGGTTGCGCGCCTCTTCGTCGGCCAGGTCGCCCAAGCCCACAAAGTTCAGCAGGCCCAGCGCACGCGCCCGTGCGGCGCCCTCTTCCCGCTTCCAGCGCGGGCCCTTGATGGCGACTTCAGCCAGGTTGCTGTCGAAGGTGTGGTGCAGGCCGACCAGCACGTTTTCCAACGCCGTCATTTCGCCGAACAGCTGCACGTTCTGGAAGGTGCGCGCGATGCCTGCCGAGGCGATGTCGGCGGGCGGCAGACCAACCACCGACTTGCCGGCGAATTCGATGGCGCCTGCCGTCGGCACATAGATGCCGGTCAGCACGTTCAGCATGGTGCTCTTGCCGGAACCATTCGGGCCGATCAGGCCGTGGATGGTGCCGCGGCGTACGGTCAGGTCGACCTGGTTCAAGGCACGCAGGCCACCGAACTGCATCAAGGCGCCCTTCACGTGCAGCAGCTCGTCGCCGCCCGAACGCGCGGCCACGCTGATGGCATTGTCTTGCGACACCGGGTTGATCGAGGTGCTGAGCGCCGTGGGCTTGGCGCTGCGACGTGGCATCAGCAGATTGCGCACGAAGCCGACAATGCCGTCCGGCAGGTAGTACACAACAAAGAGGATCAACAGGCCGAAGATCGACAGACGCCAGTCGGTCATGCCCTTCAGCCAGTAGGCCAGCACCGTCAGTGCGATGGTTCCCACCACCGGCACCAGCACGCGCTGCACCGTCGTCATGCCGCGCACGAGTGCGACGATCGCACCGCCCGACACCAGGATGGCCAGGCTCAGCGCGATGATGCGGAACAAGGCGATGTCATCGAGCAGCTTGGGCAGGATCACGATGATCGCTGCACCCAGCAAGGCGCCGGTGCGGGTCTTGCGGCCCCCCATGATGATGGCCAGCAGGAACAGGATGGTGAGTTCGAAGTTGTAGGTATTGGGCGAGATGTACTGCTCGGAATACGAGTACAGCGCGCCCGACAGGCCGGCAAAACCGGCGCTGATCACGAAGGCATAGACCTTGTAGCGATAGACCGACACGCCCATGCAATCGGACGCGATCGGGCTGTCGCGCAGCGCCTGGAATGCGCGCCCCAGGTGCGAACGCAGAATGCGGTGAACCACGACCAGGCTCAGCACCAGCAGCACCGCCACCAGCCAGAAATACTCCTGCTTGTTCAACACGTAGGAGCCGATCGAGGGCTTGGGCACCTTGATGCCCAGCGGACCTTCGGTCAGGAAGGTCATCTCGTTGATCAGGATCTGGATGATGGTGCCGAAGGCCAGCGTCACCATCGCCAGGTACGGCCCGGTGACCCGCAATGCCGGCAAGGCCAGAATCGCCCCGAATGCGGCCGTCACCAGCACGGCAGCAGGCAAGGTGATCCAGAACGGCGCACCCAGGTGGAAGAACAGCACACCGGCCGTATAAGAGCCGATGCCGAACAGGCCAGCATGACCGAGCGACACCTGCCCGGTGTAGCCGACCACGATGTCGAGACCGAACAACAGGATCGAATAGATCATGATGGTTTCGGCCAGGTGGATGTAATAGGCGTTTCCGGCCACCAGCGGGAATGCCGCCAGCGCACCCAGCCCGAGCACTATCGCTGCGATACGCACAGGATTCATCGTCATACCTTTTTGATCGCGGTCTTGCCGAACAGGCCGGCCGGTTTCACTGCCAGCACCAGCAGCAGCAGCACGAGTCCGGGCACGTCCTTGTACCCGGTCGACAGGTAGAAGCCGGTGGTGGTCTCGGCCACCCCCAGGATCACCCCGCCCACCACCACGCCCAAACCGCTGGACAGGCCGCCGATGATCGCCACCGCGAAGGCCTTCAGGCCAAGCACCGCACCCATGGTCGCGCCCGTCAGCGTCAGCGGCGCGATCAGCACGCCGGCAAACGCCGCGGTCAGCGACGACAGGCCATACGAGAAGGTGATCACGATGCCGGCGTTGATGCCCATCAGACCAGCTGCATCACGGTCGTTCGAGGTCGCCACCACGGCCTTGCCGTAGATGGTCTTGCGGTTGAAGAGCTCGACGGCCAGCATCAGCGCAATCGCGCCACCGACCACCAGGATTTCCATCGGCAGCACATTGGCGCCCAGGACGCTCAAAGGAGCTTCAGGCAACGGCGACGGGAAAGTCAGGTCGTCACGGCCCCAGACGTTTTCGGCGACGTTCTTGAAGATGATGCCAAGCGCGATGGTGGACATGATCCAGCCGAATTCGGACTTGGTCTTGATGGCCGGCCGCACCGCAATGCGCTCGACGAACGCGCCCTGCAGGAAACCGAATACACATACCAGCGGAATCATCAGCCAGTAGTTCAGGCCGAGCCGATCGACCAGCGTCAGGCCGACCAATGCGCCCAGCATCAAGGCATCGCCCTGACCGAAATTGAGGGTGCCGGAGGTGGCAAACGTAAGCTGGTAGCCAAAGGCAATGACCGCGTAGATCATGCCCAGCGCAATCCCGCTGAATATCAGCTGCGTCAGGATTTCCATCTTTGATTCCTAGAGATGCCGAACCGGCCTAACTGACTGCGCACAGAAATTCCCTCGTGCGTGCGGCTGCGTGTTGGCGCTGCGGGCCGAGGGCTGCTTTTGTCCTGGGTGCTACGGAGACAAAAAACCGCGCCAGGCGGTTTTCCCTACCTGGCGCGTGTCGTCGTGTTGCGAAGCTCAGCGGGTCGCGGTCTTGGCGCGCACCGGCGTCTTCTGGTCGTCCGGGTAGGCGTAGACGACCTTGCCGCCCTTGACTTCGCCGAACACCGGGATATTGGCGGTGATGGCGTCGTGGTCGGTGGCGCTGAAGGGCTTGTCGTAGGTCGTGACCACGCCTTCGACCTTGGTCTGCAGGTTTTCGAGCGCCAGGCGGATCTTCTCGCCATCGGTCGATCCGGCCTGGTTGATGGCGGCGGCCAGCAGCAGGATCGAGTCGTAGCCCTGGGCGGCCGACACCGGCGAATCGATGCGATCGTTCTTCGGCTTGAAGGTCGTCAGATACGAATCGATGAAGGCCTTGCGCTTGGGCGTGTTCGGGTCCTGAATGAAGGTCTGCGGCATGCGTGCACCGTCGCCATTGGCACGGGCGTTGTCGATGTAATTGGCCATCGACAAGGTCCAGCTGCCGACGATTGGCACCTTCCAGCCGAGCTTGGCCATGCCGTTGGCGATCTGTGCCAGTTCCGGGCCGATGCCGTAGGTCAGCACGGCTTCTGCGCCGGCCGACTTGGCTTTCAACAACTGGGCCGTCATGTCGACGTCCTTGATGTTGAACTTCTCGACGGCCACGGGGGTGATGCCCTTGGCGCTGAGCGCTTTTTCCAGATCCTCGCGACCGAGCTGGCCGTAGTTGGTCGAATCGGCCAGGATGGCGACCTTCTTGAAGCCACGACGCGTGATGGCTTCCTCGACGATCATCGGTGCCTGGATCGAGTCGTGCGCCGCGTTGCGGAAGACATAGCTGGCGGGGTGCTCCGGTGCCTTGAATTGCTGGGTGATCACGCTGCCGGTGGCTACGTTGTTGAACACCGGGATCTTGGCGTCCTGGAAGAAGCGCTGCGAGGCAAGCGCCACGCCGGTGTTGATGAAGCCGACGGCGGCCGTCACCTTTTCATTGCTGATCAACTCTTGCGAGATCTGCACGCCGCGTTCGTTCTTGGCTTCGTCATCGCGCTCGACCAACTGCAGCTGGCGACCCAGCACGCCGCCAGCCTTGTTGACCTCTTCGGCAGCCAGGCGTACGCCATCGCGCATGCTGACACCCATCGACGAAGACCCGCCGGTAAAGGGTCCGATCACGCCGATCTTGATCGGATCGGCAGCATGGGCTGCGCCTGCGCCGGCCAGGGTGAGCGCAATTGCGCCCGCAAGGGTTTTCAGTCGAATTTGCATTGCGTGTCTCCGCTTGGGTGTTTGTAGTTCGAATTGCGTGGACGAGCGGCGCGCGCGATAACGT
>Ga0308163_10000484_pt1 | contig 69346 bp, 57 predicted proteins | sample PhyTR1_FD_201037 | JGI IMG/M metagenome (GOLD analysis project Ga0308163, IMG submission 201037) | Phyllosphere microbial communities from UC Gill Tract Community Farm, Albany, California, United States - DLSLT.R1 | ecosystem: Host-associated > Plants > Phyllosphere > Unclassified | place: USA...
CCTGACGCATTCGCGGGCAAGCGCGCTCCTACAAAGAATCAGCCGCTTGTCCGTTCTCCCTGCAACGCCTGTATCCGCGCATCTTTCTCAACCCACAACCGATTCACCCATTCCTGCACATACACGCGAAACACAGGGTCGTTCTCGTAATCGCCTTGCCATAGCGCGGGGTCGAGTTCGCAGGTCTGGATGTCGATGATCACCCGTGGCACCTGACCTGAAATCAGGTCCCAGAAGCCGGGAATACGGGCGCCGGGATAGACCACTGTCACGTCGAGCACCGCGTCAAGCTGCTCACCCAAAGCGGCAAGAACAAACGCCACACCGCCTGCCTTGGGCTTGAGCAGGTAGCGATAGGGCGAGGCCTGTTCGGCGTGTTTGACCGGAGTAAAGCGTGTGCCTTCCAGGTAGTTCACCACCGTGACCGGCTGGCGCTTGAACAGCTCGCACGCTTCTTTGGTGATCTCCAGATCCTTGCCTTTGAGCTCCGGGTGTTTCGCCAGGAACGCCTTGGTGTAGCGCTTCATGAACGGGTAATCGAGCGCCCACCACGCCAGTCCCAGGAAGGGCACCCAGATCAGCTCTTTCTTCAGGAAAAATTTGAAAAACGGCGTGCGGCGGTTCAGCGCCTGGACCAGCGCCGGGATGTCCACCCACGATTGATGGTTGCTGATCACCAGATAAGACGTCTCGCTGCGCAGTCCCTCGTGGCCGCTGATTTCCCAGCGCGTCGGGATGCACAGCTTGAAGATCAGCTTGTTAATCTCGATCCAGGTTTCGGCAATCCACATCACCGCCCACGAGCAGCGGTCGCGCAGTTCGCTCTGGAACACCAGCTTGAGCAGCGCGAAGACCATCAGAGGGCCGAACAGCACGAGTGTGTTAAGCAACAGCAGCAGCGTGACGGCGATGCCGGTAAGCAGGTGACGCATAAATCACTCGTGGTCGTGAAAAGGGCTGGCAATGATAAGCAGCTATGCCCCAGGTGCCAAATCCAGCGGTGTCTGACAAATGTTTCACGCCCGAGCCGCTAGGATGATGTTCCACCTAAGTGAGCGAACGAACGGCAAAGTTGCGGTCTAAAATCGGGCCCGTGCGACGCCCATTCATTGCGAGGAACCTGTTACGTGAAATCCCTTCTGGCGCTTCTGTCCCTGCTGGCGTTGCCCGTCATGGCCGCCGAACCGACGCTGTATGGTCGCTATGAATACATTCAGGTCTCTGAAATTGGCGAGACCTTCAAGGCGAAGATGGACACCGGCGCCCTCACGGCGTCGCTCTCGGCCAAGGACATCGAATTGTTCAAACGTGATGGCGACGACTGGGTACGTTTCCGCCTGGCCACCAAGGATGCCGATAACAAGGTCTACGAGCACAAAGTGTCGCGCATCAGCCGTATCAAAGGCCGCTCCGATGGCGAGGACGACGATGAACCGGTCGACCCGACCAAGCGCCCGGTGGTAGACCTTGAGCTGTGCCTGGGCAACGTCAAGCGTACCGTCGAGGTCAACCTGGTCGACCGCAGCCACTTCAACTACCCGCTGCTGATCGGCGCCAAAGCCTTGCGCGAGTTCGGCGCAGCGGTGAACCCGGCGCGTCGTTATACCGCCGACAAGCCTGAGTGCTGATAGAAGGCCAAGGAGGCGACCTGCGAAAGCTGATTTCAGAACGCTGAAGATGCAGCGCAATGTGCTGGCGCTTTCGTGAGCAAGCTCACTCCCACAGTAAGCTCCGGCGAGTCTGCGGGATTCACGCAGGCGGCTGGGTCTCCAGCATCGACGGGCGCTGGCTGACTTCGTAATACCAGCTGGCAAGGCGCGGGTAGCTGCTGCGCCAGCCCAGATTGGGTTGGCGGAAGTCGAGATACCCGAGCGCACTGGCCAGGCTGATCGACGCAATGTCGAAGTGCGAGCTCAGTTCGGTAACGGCTTCGGTCTCGAAATACGCCAGCGAGCGGGAAATCTTCTCGCCCTGGTTATCGACCCATTCGTCCCAGCGCTGTTCTTCTGGCCGCAGGAAGGTTTCGTAGCGGATCAGCACTGCGGCATCCAGCACGGCGTCCGCCAGGGACGCCAGCGTGAGACGTCTCCAGCGTGCCGAACCCTCGCGTGGAATCAAAGGATTGCCAACATGCTGGTGGTCGAGATAGTCGAGAATCACCCGACTGTCGTGGAGGACGTTGTCGTCGGCCAGACACAGCGCCGGGATTTTCCCGCACGGATTGTCGTGACACACCTCGGCATGAGGATTAACCGGGGTGACATTGACCGGCTTGAAGCTGACCCGTCCTGTCTGACCTGTTTCGTGTAGCAGAATCAACACTTTGCGCGCGAAGGGCGAAGCAGCATTGTAGTACAGCGTCATGCTGGGAACAGACATGGACATTCCTCTGGTCGGACCGGCCCTTAGACTAGTCATGGCCAGAACGCCGCGCAATGTCCTGTTGCAAAGGGCCGTACGACCGACGCGGTTGGCGCCGTTAAACCCTACGCCGCACCATCAACCCCTTGATGCTCAGCCATGCCGGAATCGCCATGCCCACCCAGGCGAGAACGTCCCACGCGCCATCGCCCAGCAGCGCGGCGAACAGGCCGATGGCGGTCAGGAGTGCGATCCAGGTCGGCTTGGCGAAGGTTTTCCAGAACGCCGGGTGCTTTTTGTGCCTTGTCATGCCGCTTCCACCGCTTGAGGCACGTTGGCGGTTGCTGCGGCGCGACGGCGCACCCACCACAGATAGACGCCACTGCCCAGGACAATGATGGTCAGGACGTCGAGAATGCCCCACAGGGTTTTCATCGGCATTCCGCCGTAGTCACCGAAGTGCAGCGGTTGCGAGAGCAGCAACGCGTCCATGTACCAGGGGCTGCTGACGATCGCGGTCACGTTCAGGGTTTCGGCATCGATCAAGACGGGCGTCAGCAAGTGGGAGGTCAGGTGCGTGCTGCCTTTCATGAAGACCGCGTAGTGGTGCTCGCTGGAAAAACGCGAGCCGGGGAACGCGATGAACGATGGCTCCGAGCCCGGAACGGTCGTCTGGGCGATGCGCAGCAAGTCGGTAGCAGGTGCGCGTTGGGTCAGTGGTGGAGCATCGCGATAGGGGGCAACCATCGCGGCCAGCGAATCGTTGCGCCATTGCGCGATCACGAGGTCGGCGCAGGCATTGAGCACGCCGGTCAAGCCAACGACAAACGCCCAGGTCAAGGTGACGACGCCGATGAGGTTGTGCAGATCAAGCCAGCGTACCCGGGTCGATTTGTTCGGGCGCACGGTGGCGAAATCCAGTCGGCGCATGAACGGGGCGTACAACACCACACCCGAAATAATCGCTAATACAAAGAGCAGGCCCATGAAGGCCAGCAGCAGCTTGCCGGGCAGTCCTGCGTACATGTCGACGTGCAGACGAAGCATGATGTTCATGAAACCGCCGTTGGCCGATGGCGTCTCCACCGCCTCGCCGCTGCGTGCGTCGAGCATGAAGGTGTGCGTGTCGTTGGGATTGCCACCCGCCGTTTTGCCCATGAACGCATACATGCCGTTGGGCTCGTCTTCATCCCATCCGAAGTACTGCACCACTTCGCCCGGACGATGCGCTTCGGCCGCTTTCACCAGTTGCTGCAGGTCCATGCGGGGCGTGTTGGCGGGCATTTCCTTGAGGACCGGTGCCCCACCCGTCAGCTCCTCGATCTCGTGGTGAAACACCAGCGGCAGACCGGTGATGGCAAGCATCAGCAGGAACAGCGTGCAGATCAGGCTGCTCCACGTGTGGATGAACGACCAGCGGCGGATGGTTTGGCTCTTCATGGGGCGAATACCGGTTTGAACGAAAGCTAAAAGGGCCGCTGTTAAGAGCGGCCCTTGTTTTCAGAAATGAGAGTTTAAACCATTACCATTTGTAATCCACGCTCGCGAGCACACTTCGACGATCGCCGTAGTAGCAATAGAAGCCGTCGCAGGTGGAAATGTATTCCTTGTCGAAGACGTTATTGGCGTTGACCGACACGCTGACGCCTTTGAGCGAGTTGTTCATACGGCCGAGGTCGTAATGAACCGCAGCGTCATAGACGGTGTAAGCGTTGCTGTGGCCGTAGTTCGGGTTCGCCACGAAACCGTAGCTGCCGATGGCAATGTTGTCGGTTTCGCCGATGTAACGCGCACCGAACCCGACACCGAACCCGTCGAGCACGCCGGTGTGCCAGGTGTAGTCACCCCAGATCGAGGCGGCGTTTTCCGGCGTCAGTGGCAGTGGACGGTTTTTGTCCAGCGGATCGGTGACCTTGGTCATTTTGCTGTTGGCGTAGGTGTAGGACGCTGTCACTTTCAGGTTTTCAGTGACATTACCCACCGCTTCCAGTTCGAAACCACGGACCTTGGCTTCCCCGAGCGGGCGGGAAGTCCCGAAGGTATCGCTGAGCACGATGTCTCTGCGGGTCAGGTCATAGGCCGCAGCGGTGAACATGATGTCGCTGCCGGGTGGCTGATATTTCAGGCCCACTTCGTATTGCTTGCCCGTGCCTGGCTTGAACGCGTTGCTCTGACCGGTAGTAACGTCTGCCGCACCGCCCTGTTCCGCCTGAAACGACTCGGCGTAGGAGATGTAAGGCGTGAAGCCGGAATCGAAGACGTAGCTCAGCGCCGCGTTGCCGGTGAAGGCACTGTCGGTGCGGTCGTCACGTTCGTCAGCAAGGTTGTAGAACTTTGTCTTGGTCTTGAGCAGGTCCTGACGACCGCCCAAGGTGAGGCGCCAGTTGTCCAGCGCTAGCTGATCCTGAACATACACGCCGAAGTCGTCGGTCTTCTGGTTGTAGTTCTGGAACGCGGTATAGGCGACGTTGCTGAAGTCCTGACCGTAAACCGGGTTGATGATGTTGCTGGTCGGCGCGCTGCCGTACTGCCATTTGTAGTTATGGTTGACGCGCTGGTAGTCGGCACCGAGCAACAGGGTGTGCTTGACGATGCCGGTGTCGAAGTCGGCCTGGAAGTTGTTGTCCAGCGCAACCTGGCTGATGTCCTCGTTCACGACGTTGGCGCCACGCTGCACGGTGCCGTCATCTGCAACCGAGCCGTAGAAACCGCCGGCGGTGATGCCCTGGAACGACAGATCGCTCTTGGTGTAACGCAGGTTCTGCTTGAACTGCCAGACATCGTTCAGGCGGGTTTCGAAGGCGTAACCCAGCGCGTAATAGGTTTTGTCGTAGAATTCCCAGTCCGGATCGCCCAGGTTTTTGTGGTAGCGAATCTCGCCTGCCGCTGACGGGTACTTGGTGCCCTGAATCGGCAGAAACTGGCTGGTGATGCCGGTATCGTCGCGGTTGAACTGACTCAAGAGGGTCAGCTTGGTGTCCGGATTGATGTTCCAGGTCAGGCTGGGGGCGATGTTGTAGCGCTTGTCGTCGATGTGCTCGACCGAGGTGCCGCTGTCGCGCACCACGCCGCTGACGCGGTATTCGAAGGTGTCGGCATCATCGATCTTGCCGGTGCTGTCGAAGCTGATCTGCTTGCGGTTGTAGCTGCCCACCTGAACCTGAACTTCATGGCTGGCTTCTGCTTCAGGACGACGACTGACCATGTCCAGCAGGCCGCCCGGAGGCGTCTGGCCATACACCGAAGAAGCCGGGCCGCGCAGCAGAGCGACGCGATCCAGGTCCCAGGTTTCCATCTTCGGCATCACATAAGCGCCCTTCGGCAGCGGCAGGCCATCGAGGAACTGGGTCGGCTCGAAGCCGCGCACCTTCAACCACTCGGCGCGGCTGTCGCTGCCATAGCTGCTGGCCACAACGCCAGGCATATAGCGCACGGCGTCGTCGAGGTTCTGGACCGCGCGATCTTCCATTTGTTGACGAGTGGCGACAGAGATCGAACGTGGGGCTTCAATCAGCGCGGTGTCTGTCTTGGTGCCGGACGCGGTGCGGGTGGCGGCGTAGGTTTCGGTCGGTCCCCAGGCGCTTTCGAAACCGTCCTGACGTCCCTGAATGCTGGTTTCAGGCAGTGCCATCACGCCCTCAGGTGCTGCGATCAGGCTGTAAGTGCCGGCAGACGTCTGGCTCAACTGCAAACCCGTGCCACGCAGCGCTTGCGCCATGGCGCCGGGTGCGTCGAACTGGCCCTGAACCGGGGCCGAGGTACGGCCGGCGGCCAGCGACGGGTCCAGCGACAGGGCGATGCCGGCCTGACTGGCGATCTGCGTCAGTGTGGTCGACAGCGGTGCCGCCGGCAGGTTGTAAGGACGAACGCTGGACGCCTGAGCGGCCGCCAGCAGTTGCGTGCTCGCCATCGGCGTCGCAAGGGCGACAGCGACGGCCAGCAAGCTCGGTCGCAGAAGGGTTTGAAGCGTGCGGGACATGGGCTGGCTCCTGAGGGGAAAGTGTTCTCAATGCCTATGTGCCGGACGAGATCGGAAAAGTGATAGGGCTAATCGAAAATAATTTAGATTCACACTTTGCGGTGGGCGAATTGACTTCATGCATGAGCGACACTTTGGATTACCCCCGAGAAGTTGGAGACCCATCCAGCTTTTCGGAGGAAGTCCACTCTGTGGGAGCGAATTCATTCGCGATGAGGTATTTCAGACGATGAATATCTATCGACCGTCCCGCCGTCTCGCGAATGAATTCGCTCCCACCGTTTTTCACCTGTGACAGGGCTACAACTTGCTGCTCGGTCTGGCTGCGCTGGCCACCACCGTCACCCACCAGTGCGTGCGTTGCTCGATTTCAACCGGCAAAGTCGGCATCAGCGCCTTCAAGGCCAGATCGGTGTCTTTCAGCGGGAAGCTGCCGGTTATCCGCAAATCCGCCACTTCCGGCGCAACGCCGAGATGTCCCTGACGATACCGGGCCAGTTCCGCGATCACGTCCTTGAGCGGTGCGTTATCCACCACCAGCATGCCGCGCATCCACGCGTCGGTTCCGGGCGCGAGCGCAACCATCGGGCCAAGGCTGTGCCGCTGAATCAGCATCTGCTGGCCTTCACGCAGGATCATTTCGGTGTCGGCGGCTTGTGGATGAGCCGCGACGGCGGACTGCAGAACGCTCAGCAACGTACCGTCGTCCTCGCGCTTGACCAGAAACTTCGTCCCCAGCGCACGCATGCTGCCTTCGTCGGTTTCGACGATGAACGGCCTTGGGTCGTCGTGGCTGCCGGTTTCCACGAAGATTTCGCCGTCTTGAAGAATCACGCGACGCTGCTTCGCGTCGAATCGTACGTCCACCGCGCTGTGGGTATTGAGGCGAATCACGGTGTTGTCCGACAGACGAATCGTGCGTTGCTCGCCGGTCGCCGTGCGTAGATCCGCCAGCCAGTAATTGACCGGCAGATAACGGTCGCCGAGAAACAGGGTCAGCCCCAGCGCGATCGCGACACCGGCCACGCCGCGGCCGAGCTTGCGGACCTGGCGGCCAACGCCTTCCCGCGAACGCAGCAGCGCGGAACGAGCCGGGCCGGTGGTGCCGACAAAGCGCTGGTCGAGCATGCCGAGTTGCATCCAGGCGCGGGCGTGTTCTTCACTCGCGGCGTACCACTTGGCGAATTCTTCGCGCTCCGCTTCGCCGCCCTGACCGCAATCCAGGCATAACTGCCAGGCGATAGCGGCGTCGAGCACCTGAGAGGAGACGGGGCGGGTGGTGATGCTCATGTCGGTTCGCCGTACAGCGCGACATAGCACTGACGCATGCCCTGAGCCAGATACTGGCGTACGCGGGGCACGGAAACACCAAGTTTGTCGGCGATTTCGGCATGAGGCATGCCGTCCAGACGGCTGTACAAAAAGGCCGCGCGCGCCTTGCTCGACAGCTTGCCGAGCAGGCGGTCGATGGCCTTGAGGTCGTCAAGGATCAGTTGCTGCTCTTCCAGTGAGGGCTGTTCGGCTTCCGGAATCAGCATCAGTTCGGTGAGATAGGCCTGTTCCAGTGCCGCTCGACGGAAGTAGTCGAACAGCAAACCTTTGGCCACCTGAACCAGAAACGCCCGGGGTTCACGGGGTTCGGTCAATTGCTCGCGACCAAGCAGGCGTGTGAAGGTGTCCTGACTCAGGTCTTCGGCACGGTGCGGGCAGGCAACATTGCGTTTCAGCCAGGCCAGCAACCAGCTGCGATGGTCGCGATAGAGCGCTCCGACAAGCTGATGTTGAGGACGTTGAAGTGACGACACGACGCACCGAAGAGAACAAAGTAACTAACGAGAATTATTCGCGATTGTGTCAGAGCCAGTGGATGCTGGCAATTGGTGGTTATCACTCAGCGGCTAAACGGTTTGGGCGAGGGAATTCAGGACTGTATTTGGAATACATTCTTGTGGGAGCGAGCTTGCTCGCGAATGCGTCAGCACAGGCACATCTTCAATTGCCGGTAGTCAGCTTTCGCGAGCAAGCTCGCTCCCACAGGGTTTGTGGTGAACCAGCCGGACAACAACTCATCCGCTCAAAACGAATGGGATTGCTGCCTGCGTCGCCACTTGGCCAGGCATTGGTCCAACTGCGCCGGGCTGTCCATTGCCTGCTTTCGCGCATGGCTGAACAGGATCAGCGCGAGTTCCGCCGTCACCAGTGCGTCGGCGCTGGCGTGATGGCGTTCTTCGGCGTGCAAGCCAAAGAAGGCGGTCCAGTCGTCCAGGCCTGCCTGACGCAGACAGGCTTGCGGGCACAGCATCGGTGCGATCTCGGCCACGTCCAGAAACGGGTGTTGCAGGCGATACCCCAGGCTTTCCTTTAAGGCACGCCCGATCATGTGCTGATCGAACGGTGCATGAAACGCCAGCAACGGACTTTCGCCGACGAACTCCATGAAGTCGAGCAGCGCCTCGACCGGTTCACTGCCCGCTGCAATCGCACTCGGTCCCAGCCCGTGAATCAAGACGCTGGGGCTGAGCTTGTGATCGTGGCGCAGCAGCGTGCGCTCGAAGGGCTGACCGAAATCGATAGCGCCGTCTTCGATGACCACCGCACCGATGGACAGCACCTCGTCGCGGCTCATGTTCAAGCCGCTGGTTTCCAGATCGAGCACCACCCAGCGTTGTTGACGCAGCGGGTTTTCATTCAGGGCCGCAGGGCGGGGCAGCTCGCTCAGGCGCTGCAGTTGCTCGGGTGTAAGGTCTGGCGCTTTTGCGCGCTTGGGTGGTTTTAGCCACTGAAACAGGTTCATGGTCTGTCGCTTAAAGTTGATAACGCACGGTCAGGCTGGTTTGCAGGCGCTGCGCCTGACGGAATGACTCACGCAAAATCCGCCGGTCCAGGTGATTGAGCACGTCTGGGTCGATGCGGTTGGAATAGGGCAGGTTCTGTCGGCTCTGTTGTTGGTGCTGTTGCATCCGGGTTTGCTGGATGAAGTGATAGGCCTCTTCATAGGCCGCGCCGTCCAGTGGGTCGATGACTTCTTTGGCCACCAACTGACGCAGGCGTTCCAGGGTGTTGTTGGCCCCCACACCATTGGCCAGCGCGAGGAGCCGGGCGCCGTCCACAAAGGGCGTGAGGCCTTGAGTCTTGAGGTCCAGCGTGTCTTTTTCGCTGCCTTTGCGCGCCACCACGAAATCCTTGAAACGCCCTACGGGTGGGCGCTGGCGCAAGGCGTTGTCGGCCATCATGCGCTGGAACAGCGTGTTTTCCGCCACCTGCGCCAGGATGCTCTGACGCAGTTGCTCGCCACCGCTTTCATCTCCCCAGACCACGCGCAAGTCGAAATAGATGCTGGAGGACAGCAAATTTTCCGGCGTCGCTTCACGAATGAACGAACCGAACCGCCGCGCCCATTCAACCCGCGACAGACACAGTTCGGGGTTACTGGCCATGATCCCGCCCTTGCACAGCGCGAAGCCACACAACGCCAGACCCTGGTTGATGCGTTCGGCTATCGGCAGCAGGCGGCCGCGGATGGCAGCCGCTTCAGCGGCGTCTTTGGCCTCAAACAGAATGCCGTTGTCCTGGTCGGTGTAAAGCGTCTGCTCGCGCCGGCCCTCGCTGCCGAAGCACAGCCAGCTGAAGGGAATGCCGGGGTCACCTTTTTCTTCCAGCGTCAGCTCGATGACGCGACAGACCATATGGTCGTTGAGCAGTGTGATGATCTGGGTGATCTGCGTCGAGGACGCGCCGTGGGCCAACATGCGATCGACCAATTGCACGATGTCACCGCGCATATTGCTCAGCGAATCGATGCGCGGCGCGCTGCGGATGGTCCGGGCCAGGTGCACCAGGTCCACCCGTTGCAGGGAAAACAGGTCGCGCTCCGACACCACGCCGCACAGACGTTGATCTTTCACCAGGCAGACATGGGCGATGTGCCGCTGGGTCATGGCGATGGCGGCATCGAACGCGCTGGCATCCGGGCTTAAATAAAAGGGTGCCTGAATCATGCTGAACCTGATCGGCTGCCCGAAGTCAGCGTTCACGTCTGCAACGACCTGACGCAAGTCGCGCAGGGTGAAAATGCCCAGCGGCGCCTTGGCGTCGTCGACGATCACGATACTGCCGACCTGCTGCTCGTCCATCAGCTTCACGGCTTCACGCAGCGGCGTCTCGGGCGAACAGGTCACGGGGTGACGCATCGCCAGTTCACCCAGACGCGTGTTTAGCGAGTATTGCGTGCCGAGAGTTTCCACGGCCTTCTGCTTTACTTGCTGATTGACTTGTTCGAGCAGACTGCTGACGCCGCGCAGGGCAAAATCGCGGAAGGTGCTGGAGAGGGCGAACAGCTTGATGAATGCCTGTTTGTTTAACTGCAGGCAGAACGTGTCCTCGGCGGCCAGATGCTCGGTGCGCGTGGCGCGTTCGCCCAGCAGAGCGGCCAGGGGGAAACATTCGCCCGTGGTGATTTCGAACGTGGTTTCAGTACCGCCTTTGGCCGAATGTGGGCGTTCACCGACCACCCGGCCCTGTTTCACAATATAAAAGTGCTCTACTGGCCCATCGCCAGGCTTGATGATGCTCTCATCCGTAGCGTAGAAACGCAGCTGGCATTGTTCAACCAGGTAGGCGAGATGCGCATGCTCCATCTGGTTGAATGGCGGGAATTTTTGCAGGAATTGCATGGTGCCGTGAACGTTCTGCAACACGGCTGTTTTGCCTGCCTGGGTGAAAGCGTCCGCTTTGCTCATGACGGGGGTACCACTTGTTTTTATAGCGCCATGGTCGACCGCTTATCAGGCAGTGCCCATTGGACGTAAGTCTTAGGCGATTGAAAAGGCGTTGGAGGCCGTCGGTCCGTGGTGTAAAACCATGTCGATGTGCACCGGGTAGAGGCCGTTACGGCCTGGCAGGAAGCCGACAAAGCGTGCAGCGTATTCGGTCTGTTTGCGCTGTCAGAATGGGAGTCGACAGGAAGATGAGACGGGTATGTTCGATCACGACATTTTGAGTGATGAAGAGCGCGAAGCCCTCAATGAGGTGATGCTCGCGCCGCCATCACAATCGCCACAACGGGTGTTGATCGTCGATGACGACAAGGACGCGAGGGAAATTCTTTCCGAGATCCTCAGCCTCAACGACATCAGCTGCATTACGGCTGCGGGCGGTACCAGTGCCATGCATCTGCTGCAGACGCGACCGTCCATTGCGCTGCTGATCACCGATCTGCGCATGGCGCCGTGCGACGGGCTGGATTTGATCCGCCAGGTCCGTGATTCGGATCGGGCAGCGCTGCCGATCATCATCGTCTCGGGCGACGCCCACGTGCGTGATGCCATTGATGCGATGCACCTGAGCGTGGTGGATTTTCTGCTCAAGCCGATCAACACCAAGCAGCTGTTGCGGTTGGTGAAGCGGGAGTTGGGGATGGCGTAGTGTCCCGCAGCCCACTGTAGGAGCGAGCTTGCCCGCGATGCATCGGTACGTTCGGCAAACATGTTTCGGATGTACCGGCTTTTCGCGGGCAAGCGCGCTCCTACAGGCGTCATCATTGCCGTAGCCGTTCGGGTTGCTGCCGGAGATGTCCGAAAAACTGTCACAGCGGGCAGAACCGTTGTGGGGCTGGATCCCACAGGAATAAAAAGGCGGTGTGTCCTGCGACACACCGCCTTTTTGTTCAAAGGCGCTTTTTAAAGCCCGTTCTTGGCCTTGAACTCCCGGCGACGGCGATGCAGCACAGGCTCCGTGTAGCCGTTCGGCTGTTTAGTGCCTTCGATGACCAGTTCGACCGCCGCCTGGAAGGCGATGTTGCTGTCGAAGTCCGGTGCCAGGGGGCGATACAGCGCGTCGTTGGCGTTTTGGCGATCCACCACCGGCGCCATGCGCTTGAGGCTTTCCATCACCTGCTGCTCGTTGACCACGCCGTGACGCAACCAGTTGGCGATGTGCTGGCTGGAGATACGCAGCGTTGCGCGGTCTTCCATGAGGCCGACGTCATTGATGTCGGGCACTTTCGAGCAACCGACGCCCTGATCGATCCAGCGCACCACGTAACCGAGGATGCCCTGCGAGTTGTTGTCCAGTTCGTTCTGGATTTCTTCAGGCGTCCAGTTGCTGTTCGGCGCCAGCGGAATGGTCAGGATGTCATCGACCGAGGCCGGTGCGCGTTGAGCCAGTTCGGCCTGGCGGGCGAACACGTCAACCTTGTGGTAATGCAGCGCGTGCAGTGCAGCCGCCGTCGGCGATGGGACCCAGGCGGTGTTGGCGCCGGCAAGCGGGTGAGCGATCTTCTGTTCAAGCATCGCGGCCATCAGGTCTGGCATCGCCCACATGCCTTTACCGATTTGCGCACGGCCTTGCAGGCCGCATTTCAAACCGATGTCGACGTTCGAGTTTTCATAGGCACCGATCCACTTCTCGCCCTTCATCTGCGCTTTGCGCACGACCGGGCCGGCTTCCATGGACGTGTGGATTTCGTCGCCGGTGCGGTCCAGGAAACCGGTGTTGATGAACACCACGCGCTCGCTGGCGGCCTTGATACAGGCTTTGAGGTTCACCGTGGTGCGGCGTTCCTCATCCATGATTCCGACCTTCAGCGTGTTGCGCGACAGGTTCAGGACGTCTTCGATGCGTCCGAACAGCTCGCTGGTGAACGCGACTTCTTCCGGGCCGTGCATCTTTGGTTTGACGATGTACACCGAGCCTGTACGGCTGTTGGCGCGCGATGTATTGCCTTTGAGGTTATGGATCGCCGCGAGGCTGGTCAGCAGGCCGTCGAGGATGCCTTCCGGCACTTCGTTGCTCTGGCTGTCGAGAATCGCGTCGATGGTCATCAGGTGACCGACGTTACGCACGAACAGCAGCGAGCGGCCGTGCAGCGTCACGGCTTCGCCTTTAGGCGAGGTGTAAACGCGGTCGGCGTTCATGGTGCGGGTGAAGCTCGCGCCGCCCTTGGAGACCTCCTCGGACAGGTCGCCCTTCATCAGGCCCAGCCAGTTGCGGTAGACCACGACCTTGTCATCGGCGTCGACGGCTGCGATCGAATCTTCGCAGTCCATGATGGTGGTCAACGCCGCTTCCATCAGGACGTCTTTGACGCCAGCCGCGTCGGTCTTGCCGACGGGGCTGGTGGCGTCGATCTGGATTTCGAAGTGCAGGCCGTTGTGCTTGAGCAGGATCGAGGTCGGAGCCGAGGCGTCGCCCTGGAAGCCGATCAGCTGAGCGTCGTCACGCAGCCCGGTGTTGCTGCCGCCCTTGAGGCCGACGATCAACACACCGTCGACCAGTTTGTAACTGGTGGATTCGACGTGGGAGCCCGCCGCCAGTGGCGCGGCTTCGTCCAGGAAGGCGCGCGCGAACGCGATGACTTTGTCGCCGCGGACCTTGTTGTAACCTTTGCCTTTTTCGGCGCCGCCTTCTTCGCTGATCGCGTCAGTGCCATAGAGGGCGTCGTACAGCGAGCCCCAGCGGGCGTTCGAGGCGTTGAGGGCGAAACGGGCGTTCATGACCGGCACCACGAGTTGCGGACCGGCCATGCGGGCGATTTCTTCGTCGACGTTTTGCGTCGTGGCCTGGAAGTCCGCCGCTTCTGGCAGCAGGTAACCGATTTCCTGCAGGAAACCTTTGTAGGTGGCGGCGTCGTGTGCCTTTCCGGCATTGGACTGGTGCCAGGCATCAATGCGCGCCTGGAAGTCGTCACGTTTGGCGAGCAGGGCTTTGTTCTTCGGCGCCAGCTCGTAGATCAGCTTGTCGGCGCCGGCCCAGAACGCGGCGGCTTCGATACCGGTTCCGGGGAGGGCTTCGTTATTCACGAAATCCAGAAGGACTTTGGCGACCTGAAGGCCACCGACTTGAACGTGTTCAGTCATTGCTTGCCTCACTCTGCTCAGCTATCTGCGCTTCAATCTCGAGCGCTCTCTTATTAAAGCCATCGACATCAACCGCTCACCCTTGCCAGATCATGCCATTGCTGGCGGCTGGGCCGGGGCCGTGAGGACCTGAAAGAAAGGCGTTGTGCGCTTTGCGGTACAGGTTTCAACGAGCGGCGATGCGGGGTCAGGCATCGTTTCAACGTTTATGTAGTGAACGCGGCGGAATACTACATGATGCATCGCGGTGTGAAAATCAGACTAAATATGTCACCGAGCGACTGGATTTTCACGATTGGTCACGTCGGGGTTACGGATGTTCTCAAAAAACCTAGGAATTGTTCCAGAGAATTATGAAAATGGTACACAGATTGTTTCTATCGGAAGCAGTCCGGCGCGCAGCGAGCCTTTGCCTATACTTGGCCGACACTCGCGCAGTCCGCATAAACCGGCTAGTGGACACGTAAAGAAGAGGAATCGACCGTGAATCATCTTATCGTCACCGTATTTGCCCCCGATAAACCGGGGCAGGTCGAACAGATCGCATCGTGCATTGCAAATCACGGGGGTAATTGGCTGGAAAGCCGTATGACTCACATGGCCGGACAGTTCGCCGGGATCCTGCGCATCGACGTGCCTGCCGAAGCCCACTCCCACTTGCGCGACGCGCTGGAGGGATTATCCGTTCACGGAATCAGGGTGCAGTTCGCCGACATCGGCATGGAAACGCCCAGCACCTGGAAACCGATCAACATGGAGCTGGTGGGTAATGATCGTCCCGGCATTGTGCGTGACGTCACCCGTCTGCTGACCGAGCAGGGCGTGAACGTCGAGCAGTTGGTGACCAATGTCGAACCGGCACCCATGAGCAGCGAGCCATTGTTCCGGGCCAACGCGTTGCTGGGACTGCCGGAGACCTTGTCGCTGGACGTACTGCAGAAACGCCTTGAGACGCTGGCAGACGATTTGATGGTGGAGCTGAAACTGAAGGCGGACGAAAAAGGTGATTCCGGCCGCATCCAGGCAGTGTGAGCGAATTGACTCGCTCACACTGCCTGGATGGCCCGTGAGGGTTGCAGGCAGTTGTTTATTGACTGATCAACGTTGCGCGCGACGTTTCATCGCCAGCCAGCCGTCGACGGTGTAGATAATAAGACCCGCCCAGATGAACATAAACGTCACCAGCGTCGCCGAAGGCATGTGTTCGCCGAACATCAACACCGCCAGCGACAGCACCAGCGTCGGTGCGATGTACTGTAAAAAGCCCAGGGTTGCATAGGGCAGATGCCGGGCGGCGGCGTTGAAGCACACCAGCGGGACGAGCGTCACCGGCCCGGCCATGGCCAGCCAGATCGCTTCGGACGTGGTCCAGAAGGCGGGCTGTGCGCTGTGGGCCATTGGATTGAACAGCAACCAGCCCACGGCCAGCGGCACCAGAATCCAGGTTTCCACCACCAATCCCGGCAATGCCGCGACCGGCGCTTGCTTGCGAATCAAGCCGTAGAAACCGAAGCTGAACGCCAGCGCGAGCGAGATCCAGGGCAGGCTGCCGACTTGCCAGACCTGCTGTGCCACGCCGACCAACGCCAACAGCACTGCCACCCACTGCAGCGGGCGCAGCCTCTCGCGCAGTAACACCAGGCCCAGCATGACGTTGATCAGCGGGTTGATGAAGTAACCCAGGCTCGCCTCGACCATGTGGTTGTTGTTCACCGCCCAGACGTAGATCAGCCAGTTGACGGCGATCAGCGTCCCGCTGCCCGCCAGAATCGCCAGGCGTTGCGGGTTGTCTCGCAGTTCACGCCACCAGCCAGGATGCTTCCACACCAGCAGCAACAAAGAGCCGGAGATCGCCGACCAGATCGCGCGATTGACGATGATTTCGAGTGCAGGCACGGAGGCCAGCAGCTTGAAGTAAATCGGAAACAGTCCCCAGATGATGTAGGCACTTAGGCCCAGAATGTACCCGCGACGCGGGTTGGCAGCTTGCATGGGGTGGTCCTTCGGCAAGTTTTTCTTATGTGGTCTGGTGGATACCTGTAGGAGTGAGCGTGCTTACGACAACGATTTGATCGCCTCCATTTGTCCGCTACGTCCAATCGCGCTCGCTCCTAAAAAGGCCGGGTCAAAACAGTTTTAACGGCTCCTCGTTCAAGGCGGCCAGTTGCTCACGCAAGGCCAATACCTGGTCGCCCCAGTACCGCTCGGTGCCGAACCAGGAAAAGCTGTGCGGGAACGCGGGGTCATCCCAGCGGCGAGCGAGCCAAGCGCTGTAATGCAGCAGGCGCAGGGCGCGCAAGGGTTCGATCAACGCGAGTTCTCGCGGATCGAAGTCGTGGAATTCGTTGTAGCCGTCCATCAACTCTGACAACTGACTCAGGCAGTCCTGACGATCACCGGCCAGCATCATCCAGATGTCCTGAACCGCCGGGCCCATGCGGCAGTCGTCGAGGTCGACTATGTGGAAGATCTCATCGCGGGTCATCATGTTGCCGGGGTGGCAGTCACCATGCATCCGGATGTTCTGGTGAGGCGTGGCGGCGTAAGCATCTTCAACGCGCTTGAGCAGATCTTTGGCCACCGAGGAGTAGGCCGGGAGCAGGCTGCGGGGAATCACGTCGTTGTCCAACAGGTAATTCAGCGAGTCATGGCCGAAGTTTTTGACGCCCAGGGCTTCTCGGTGCTCGAAAGGGCGCGTGGCGCCGACGGCGTGAATGCGTCCCAGCAACTGGCCCAAACGATAAAGCTGATCCAGATTGCCCGGCTCCGGCGCCCGCCCGCCGCGACGTGGGAACAGCGTGAAACGAAAACCCGCGTGTTCGAACAGGGTTTGACCGTTATGAACAAGGGGCGCGACCACCGGAATTTCGACGTCGGCCAATTCTGCGGTGAAGCTGTGCTCTTCCAGAATGGCTTCGCTGGTCCAGCGGTTGGGCCGATAGAACTTCGCGATCAGCGGCTGGCTTTCATCGATGCCGACCTGATAGACGCGGTTTTCGTAACTGTTGAGCGCGAGAATGCGGGCGTCGCTGACGAAACCGATGCTTTCGACGGCATCGAGCACCAGGTCAGGTGTGAGTGTTGCAAACGGGTGGGCCATGCTTACTCCTGCGCGCGGCAGGCTGCCGCGTCGGGCCCGTCATGGTAACCCAGGCGTGGGGCAGCGGACACACCGCGTTACCCCAGACGGCTTTTACGCCGGACGGGAATGTGGGCACGACGCTGATCCACTGTGGGAGCGAAGTCATTCGCGATGGGGGCGTCCAGTCGACATACCTTAACGCCCGAAGCTTTTTTCGCGAATAAATTCGCTCCCACAGTGAGTTCTCCACACGCCATCAGATCGGCTAGTTCAACTCACGCGCCAATCACCCCGCCATCCTCCCGGGTGACTACCATCACCGAAGACCTTGGCTTGCCATTGGGCAGATGCTCGGGAAAGGTCGAGCCGCCGTTTTCGCCAGGATGCTGAATGCCGACGAACAGCGCCTTCTGATCTGGCGCAAAGCTGATACCGGTGACTTCGCAACCCACCGGCCCGACCATGAACCGGCGGATCTCGCCGCTTTGCGGGTCGGCGCACAGCATCTGGTTGTTGCCCATGCCCGCGAATTCACCCGCGTTGGTCGAGTCGCCGTCCGTCAGAATCCACAACCGTCCGGCCTTGTCGAAGCCCAGACCGTCGGGGCTGTTGAACATGTTTTGTGGGGTGATGTTGCTTGAGCCGCCTTGCGGCGTTCCGGCATGCACACCGGGATTGCCGGCCACCACGAACAGATCCCAGGCGAACGCCATGGACGCGGCATCGGACCCCGTTTCCTGCCAGCGCAGGATCTGCCCGTACTGGTTTTTTGCCCTTGGGTTCGGCCCGCCGACCGGCTGGCCTTCCTCGCCACGTTTGACGTTATTGGTCAGCGTGCAATAGACCTGACCGTCCTTGGGACTGACCACGATCCACTCCGGCCGATCCATGCGCGTGGCCTTGACGACGCTGGCGGCCAGACGCGCATGAATCAACACTTCGGCCTGATTGGCAAAGCCGCTCGAGGCATCGATGCCGTTCTTGCCGTGGGTCAGTTCGATCCACTTGCCTTGGCCCTTGGGGTGGTCGGCGTTGCTGTCGCCGTTGTCGAACTGCGCCACGTACAGCGTGCCGTGATCGAGCAGGTCGCGATTGGCTTTCGGGTTCTTGTGATTGATCTTGTCGCGGCTGATGAATTTGTAGATGAACTCGCCGCGCTCGTCGTCGCCCATGTAGACCACCACGCGGCCGTCCTTTGTTTCGGTCACAGCGGCGTTTTCATGCTTGAACCGGCCCAGCGCCGTGCGTTTGACCGGCGTGGAGGTCGGATCGAACGGGTCAATTTCAACCACCCAGCCGTGACGGTTGAACTCGTTGGGGTTCTTCGCCATGTCGAAGCGCGGATCGTGCAGGTGCCAGTTCACTTCCTTGCTCGCCGCGACGATCCCATAGCGCTTGGCGGCAGGGTCGAATATCTGCGCAGGGTCACTGCTGCCGAAGCAATCGGTGAAGTTCTCTTCGCAGGTCAGATAAGTGCCCCAAGGCGTCTTGCCGTTGGCGCAGTTCTGAAACGTGCCGAGTACGTTCCTGCCGGTCTTGTCGGCGGACGTTTTGAGCCACTCATGCCCGGCAGCGGGTCCGCTCAGGCGAATGGGCGTGTTGCCATGAATGCGCCGGTTGTATTTCGAGCCCTGCACGAACGTCCATTGCCCGCCCTCGCGCTTCACTTCAATCACCGACACACCTTCGCTGGCCTGCGCCTTGTGCACGTCTTCGGCAGACTGCGGTTCTTTGCCGTGGTCGAACAGGTAGCGATAGTTGGTGTACTCGTTGTTGATCGCCATCAGTGCGCGCTTGGCAGTGTCGGCATTGTCGCCGGGGAAGGTGAACAGGCTCATGCCGTCGTTGTTGTCGCCGAACTGCAATTCCTGCGCTTTCGCCGTGCCTTTACCGCTGGCATCGAACGCGGGCCCATTGGCATGCAATGGCTGGCCCCAACTGATGAGTACCGACGATGTGTAGCCTGGCGGCAGGCTGATGCTGTCGGCGGTGGCAGAGGGAATGCTGGCGAAGCCGAGCAGGGTGTTATTACCTGCGCTGACGCTGGCGGCCATCACGCTGCGGCTGAGCAGATTGCCGCCCAGAAACATCGCGGCGCCGCACAAGGCGCCTGCACTGATAAAGCCGCGGCGCGTGAGCCCCGTGCTGTTCTCACTCACCAGCGTTTCGAGGTCGGTGGACTGGTTGTCTTCTAATAAATTCATCACGGGCTTCCTGCGGTTTTTCGCAAAACCTTATGCAGCCCGTATGACGCTATTGTGTCTGCCCAATGACGGTACTTGCCTCGTAACACTTCGTGAAGAGAGGGTTCAAAGCGGTGTGCCGATCAGGACGTAGGAGGGCGCGAACTGCACCTTCACATCGTTTCCCACCTTGAGTTTCAAGGCCTTGAGGTAATCTCTCTCTGCCAGGGCGCACAAAGTCTGGCTGCTGGGAAGGCCAATTCTGACCTCGCAGGGGCCGTCGTCGGCGTCGAGAATTTCCTCAATTTTGCCGGTGAGGCAATTGTGTCCAGTTGTTACTGCTTGGTCTGGCGCGAGCAATTCCAGCCAGCTGGCTTTGATCAGGGCGAACACATCGGTGCCTGCTTCGAGCTCGAGGCGCAGCGTGCTGTCGTGGGTGATTTGCGCATCAATCGTCAAACCGCCTGCCAGCGCCAGGCCGATCATGTCGTTGCGCCCGAATGGCGTGATGCTCGCGACCTGTCCATGCAACTGATTACGCGCGCTTGTGCGCAGCATCAGTCGGCTTAACAGCGCCAGATCGCTGGTCTCTTCCGGGCTTTCCAACAATTGGGTCTGTAGCGCTTGCAGTCGCTGGTACAGGCGTAGCACCCTGACGCCTTCTTCCGACAGCTTCGCGCCGCCCCCGCCACGCCCGCCCACGCTGCGTTCTACCAGTGGCTTTTGCGCCAGATTGTTCAACTCATCGATGGCATCCCACGCCGCTTTGTAACTCAGCCCGGCACTCTTGGCTGCACGGGTGATTGAGCCTTGCTCGGCGATGTGTTGCAGCAGGGCGATACGGTGCGGGCGGCGCACCATGTGTTGGGTGAGGGAAGTGGGTAGCGACATGACGGGCTGGTTTTTTTAGGAGATGAGGGCGGAGTGTAAGCCAAATGGCTTGGGGTCGTTCTCCCGTCGGGCGCAGAGGGTGAACTGTGGAAAGGATTGCTATTCAGTCTCCATCATTGATACCGACCGGAGCCTTCTTCGAAGGGGTTTCGATTTCGAAGCGAAAACTACCCTAACCCTCAGCAGAACAGCTGGCAACACGCCCAGTTCAGATTCAGCAAAGGCCCGCCTGCCAAAGCTCCGTCACGTGTACGTATCGTTACTGCGACCTCCCTTCGTTTCGCCGCTCCCAGGCATAGCGCACACTTTGGCTTGTCCTTAGGCGAAGAATGCTTGCCCCGGCTTTCAAGGATACAGGTCGAAAATACACGAAGCGGAGGGAGGTGGGCCGTTTGAGCTCGTTTGTTGACAGAGAAGAAGACTGCACTTCGTATCGTTGCCAAAGGGGTATATCCCGTCTGAATATTTCGTCGTCCAATGAATGGGGCGTCCGCTGACACCGTTCAATGATGAGGTGGCTACCTGTTAGTTTTATGAATATGAGCAATTCGCAACCCCAACAGCGAGAAACTGAGAGCGGCAGCCCCGCTCTGGAGCATCAAAAATATTTCCAGACTCGATTGATGCGGCTCCAGGCAATACAGTAGCGGCATAAGCAATCCCAGCATGATGACGTTAATCAGCAGCTGTGGCATTAACGTCTCGCCATTCGCACGCAAGTGTGCAACCGCTAGCGACAAAAGCGAAGTCGAAAAAATGAATAGAATTACGGTGGCTAGTAGTTGGCTTCGGTAATGCATAAGCTCGCCACCTACTATGTAAAATGCGTATTTTCCGAGTAGTGAGATGACGAAGGCGGTGAGTAGAAATATCCCGGCGTTCCAAACTAGCCCACTACGATAAAGATCTTTGGACTGGCTGCGGTGCTGGCTTACCTGGAAGCTATGTATTTGTGCCAAGGCGAGTGAGGGGATAAGTAGTATTCCTGCGACGGTCATAAACACAGAGAGCTCTGCTGTTAGTCCGCTACCAACTCTCGCTAGGCGCTCCATAAGTAAATAGAAGTATATTTTTTGACCAGTCATTCCTGCCGCAATTGGAAGCCCGCCACGGAGTGATAGAGATAATATCTTTTTCGCGTCTCGTGGAGAGTAGTAGCGTTTTTTACTGAGTGGTTTGGTAAGAAGGAGTAATGTCATGGCCTCTGATAGCGGAAAATAGAGCATGGCGCACAGTTTGAAATCTTCTCTATTGGAGATTACGCATGACAGCATTAGGACGGCTGAGCAGAAGAGCGTGATTTTTAACCTGGTCTCTGCAACGCGATTAGCTTTGCCAGTCGATTCAAAAAACATTTGCAGGAAATTGTTTGTCGCTATGAGGGGGGTTGCCAGTATGTAAACAAGAGAAATTGACCAGAAGCTCTCCTCATCCCAATGCTGAGTGCCGCTAAAGTTCGTAGTTACTTGCACGGCAAGAAAACAAGCCGCGGCTGTTAAGGCACCTACTGCTAACGATAGGGTGAATCCACCTGAAAAAAAGCTGTTCAACTCCGCTGGTTTGTCCATTAGAGAAGCGGCATTGTTGCCTGCGGTCGCCAAGAGCAGAGGGAAAACAGTTGAAATAACAGTTAGCAAGGCGAGGACGTAAGAGAATAGACCCAGATCTTCCGGTGCCTTGTGCGCGACCAGTATGAATACAAACGAAATGCCGCTTAACGCAATAAGGCGGCTCATGATGAATGGCGCTAAGGCGGTCCTGATGGACTGGCTATAGTAGTGCATCGCTGTCACTCCAGATGGCAAGCATTTTGCTTCCGAATTCTTTTTCGTGCAGTGTCTGAGCGACATTGAAAGCAGTGTCAAGGTTTCGTTTGTCTGGAGTTCCGCGAGTTCCAAAGTACGGGTAGTGGTGGAAGTAATATCCGAAGATAGAATGGCAATCTTTAAAGTATTGGCGTGTGTCCAGGATGTGATGGTGCCAAATTTCATCCACCTCCAACATGGGCGGTATGATTGAGAACTGGTGTAGATATTTCTTGTTCAAATACAGGAAATTTTTATAGTACTGAATAGCGATCTCTGCCTCGGTTTCAGACCAGACTCTGCAGGTTAACGCGTCTTTAGCGCAGATTTTCTTTTGGATCAACGAGAAATCGATGTTGTTGATATGGTGGACGGCCTGTTCTAGCGTGGGTTCGTGGTTTTTATTTACGGGGGTACTCATGCTATGAGGAAGAGTGTCTTGGATTTTTTTGTATTGCTTGTCCATGGGATATCCTGCCAAGAGCTGCCAGCATTAACGCTGGCAGCAAGTTAAACGGCTCTTACCAGCTGCCACCACCTTGGCAGTGACCACCGCCGCCGTTGTTTTTACGAGTGGTCAAGAATTTTTTGGCTTCTGCTGAAAGTTTTTGTTCAGGTTTGATACTGGTTTTAGCGAAGTTTTCAGCTTTCATATTTCACCTTTTTAGTTTTTAGTACCAGCGGATTGCTTGGCGAGTAATTAATGGATTGGAAAATATTTGGATGCAATGTCTTTGCGTAAAATCAGACGTTCCCTTCGTGCACATCCATTTCTGTTGTAGGAGATTTCTGTATTTGCAGTGAGTTCACGCTTAACTTAGGGGTTTTGAAGTGCTGTCTAGTAGTCACCTCGGCTCAATCCCCAGGCTTCGGCGTCCTCGCCACGCAATACACATCGACCTGCCTGGCACCGGCCTTGATCATCAACCGTGCAAGGGTATCGGCGGTAGAACCTGTGGTCAGCACGTCGTCGATCAAGGCGATGTGTTTTCCGACGATGTAAACCGGATCGCTCAGTGCAAAGGCTTCACGCAAATTTCGCTTTCTCGCTTTCGCATCGAGGCCCTGTTGGGCGGGTGTTTCCTTCACGCGTCTGACGGTTCTTTCATCTATAGGCAGCTGCAACGCACGGCCCAGCCATTGCGCAAGCATTGCCGCCTGGTTGTAACCGCGTTGGCGCATTCTCTTGCTGGCCAGCGGGACGGGGATCAGCACATCCGGCCGTGGATGGCCTTCGTCATAGCGGTATTGCAAGGTTCTTCCGAGCAGTTCGGCGAGCAGGCGGCCCAACGGCCATTCGCCCTGATGCTTGAAGCGTGTGACCAACGCGTCGATGGGGAAGTCGTAAAGCCACGGCACGACGACTTCGTTGAACGCGGGCGATTGCCGTGTGCACTGCGCGCAGGTCAGCCCGGACATCGGCATGGGCAGGGCGCAGCGCTCGCATTGGTCGATCAGCCAAGGCAGATCACTCTCGCAGGCCATGCAGATAGATGCGTCAGAATCCGTCTGTTCATCGCATAACAGACAGGTCTGTATGTTTTTTAACCATATGTAAACCTGGTGTCCGTTGTGCGGTTGACAGCGCATGCCTCTTCCTTAAATATGCCGAACATCCGTGTTGTGCTTGTGGACTTTCAGGTTGGCCAGCGTGCTGAACCGCCCGGGTACTCGCCAAAAAACATCAAGGAGCCGCCCCATGAGCGCCAGCATCAATGCCACTTTGCGTCACGACTGGAATCTAGCCGAGGTCCGGGCGTTGTTCACACAACCGTTCAATGACCTGCTGTTTCAAGCGCAAACCGTGCATCGCGCTCATTTCGACGCCAACCGCGTTCAGGTTTCCACGCTGCTGTCGATCAAGACAGGCGCCTGCCCTGAAGACTGCAAGTACTGCCCACAGTCCGGTCACTACAACACCGGTCTGGAAAAAGAGAAGCTGATGCAGGTCCAGCAAGTGCTGGAAGAAGCGGCGCGTGCCAAAGCCATCGGTTCTACGCGTTTCTGCATGGGCGCCGCGTGGAAGCACCCGTCGGCCAAAGACATGCCGTACGTGCTTGAAATGGTCAAAGGCGTCAAGGCCATGGGCCTGGAAACCTGCATGACCCTGGGCAAGCTCGATCAGGATCAAACCAAGGCGCTGGCAGATGCGGGCCTGGATTACTACAACCACAACCTCGACACCTCGCCGGACTTCTACACCAGCATCATCACTACCCGCACCTACAGTGAGCGTCTGCAGACGCTGGCCTATGTGCGCGATGCGGGCATGAAAATCTGCTCCGGCGGCATTCTGGGCATGGGCGAGTCGCTGGATGACCGCGCCAACCTGCTGATTCAACTGGCCAACCTGCCGGAGCACCCTGAGTCGGTGCCGATCAACATGCTGGTGAAAGTGGCGGGAACCCCGCTGGCCAACGCTGAAGATGTGGACCCGTTCGATTTCATTCGCATGCTGGCCGTCGCCCGTATCTTGATGCCGAAATCCCACGTGCGCTTGTCCGCAGGCCGCGAAGCCATGAACGATCAGATGCAGGCCCTGGCGTTTTTTGCCGGCGCGAACTCGATCTTCTACGGTGACAAACTGCTGACCACGGCCAACCCGCAGGCTGACAAAGACATGCTGCTGTTCTCGCGTCTGGGCATTCAGCCAGAAGCCCGTGAAGAGCACTCGGACGAAGTGCATCAGGCCGCCATCGAGCAGGCGCTGATCGAGCAGAAAAGCAGCGAGATGTTTTACGACGCGGCGGTGTGACAGCACGCGGACCCCTTGTAGGAGCGCGCTTGCCCGCGATGGCGGTGTGTCAGTCGACCAAGAGGGCGCTGGCAGATCTTTATCGCGGGCAAGCGTGCTCCTACAGGCCCTCATTTTTTGCTTAACCACGAGGCCTGCATGTCTTTCGATCTGAGCGCACGTCTCGCTGCCCGTCGTGCCGAACACCTTTATCGCCAGCGCCCGTTGCTGCAAAGCCCGCAGGGTCCTGAAGTCGTGGTAGATGGTCAACCACTGCTGGCGTTCTGCAACAACGACTACATGGGGCTGGCCAATCATCCCGATGTCATCGCGGCCTGGAAAACGGGCGCCGAGCGCTGGGGTGTCGGTGGCGGTGCCTCGCATCTGGTCATCGGCCACAGCACGCCGCATCACGAACTTGAAGAAGCGCTGGCTGACCTGACCGGTCGTCCTCGTGCCTTACTGTTTTCCAACGGCTACATGGCGAACCTCGGCGCTGTCACAGCGTTGGTGGCGCAGGGCGACACGGTGCTGGAAGACCGTCTGAATCACGCCTCTTTGCTTGATGCCGGCCTGCTCAGCGGCGCCCGATTCTCCCGTTATCTGCACAACGACCCCGACAGCCTGAACAGTCGGCTTGAAAAGGCCGTGGGCGACACGCTGGTAGTGACTGACGGGGTGTTCAGCATGGACGGGGACATTGCCGACCTGCCCGCGCTGGCCAAGGTCGCCAAGGCGAAAAACGCCTGGCTGATGGTCGACGATGCCCACGGCTTCGGGCCGTTGGGCGCAAACGGTGCGGGCATCGTCGAGCATTTCGGGATGAGTCTGGAGGACGTGCCTGTGCTGATCGGCACCCTTGGCAAATCCTTCGGTACTGCGGGCGCCTTCGTCGCCGGAAGCGAGGAACTGATCGAAACCCTGATCCAGTTCGCCCGTCCTTATATCTACACCACCAGTCAGCCGCCGGGGCTGGCTTGCGCCACGCTGAAAAGCCTTGAGCTGCTGCGCACCGAACATTGGCGTCGCGAGCACCTCAAAGCCTTGATCAAGCAGTTCCGCGACGGCGCCCAGGCGATCGGCCTGGAGCTGATGGACAGCTTTACACCGATTCAACCGATCCTCATTGGCGACAGCGGCCGGGCGCTGCGTTTGTCGCAGATGCTGCGTGAGCGCGGGTTGATGGTCACGGCGATTCGTCCGCCCACCGTCCCTGCGGGCAGCGCGCGGTTACGCGTGACGTTGTCTGCGGCCCACAGCGAGGCTCATGTGCGGCTACTGTTGGAAGCACTGGAGCAGTGCTTTCCGCTGCTGGGGACGAGTGAGTCGATGGAGGCACACCATGCGTGACCGGTTGATCCTGCTGCCAGGTTGGGGCTTGGGCGTTTCGCCGCTGGAGCCATTGGCGGCAGCGTTGCGTGGGCTGGATGAACACCTTCACGTCGAGATCGAGCCGTTGCCCGATATGGACAACGACCACCTCGACGACTGGCTTGATGAGCTGGATTCGACGTTGCCGCAAAATGTCTGGCTGGGCGGGTGGTCGCTCGGCGGCATGCTCGCTGCCGAACTGGCTGCACGGCGTGGCGAGCGCTGTTGTGGGTTGGCGACGTTCGCCAGCAATGTGTGTTTCGTGGCTGGCCACCAATGGCCGAGCGCAATGCCGCAGACGGACTTCGATGCGTTCATCGCGGGCTGCAGAGCCGATGCCGACGCCACCCTCAAGCGTTTCAGCCTGCTTTGCGTACAAGGCGCGCAAGAGCCGCGTGCGTTGTCCCGGCAGCTCAAGGCGGGCGCGCCTCACGGCATCGGCAATGGCCTGATCGAAGGCCTGAAGCTGCTCGAAAAAATGGACACCCGCGCCGCGCTGCAAGCGTATCGAGGGCCGCAATTGCACCTGTTTGGCGGTCTCGATGCGTTAGTGCCGGCAGAAGCCTCGGCCGACCTGCTCAAGCACTTGCCCGACATCGAAGTCGGCGTGATCGAACAAGCGAGTCACGCGTTCATCCTGGAAAATCCCCACGGCGTAGCCGCAGCGGTCCAGGCGTTCCTACATGAGTCTGGTGATGACTGATCTTTCCCACTGTACGGTGCTCAAAGCCGTGAAACAGCAACAGGCGACAACCCAGCGCCACTTGCCCGACAAGCGTCAGGTGGCGGCGTCCTTCTCTAAAGCAGCGGCCAGCTACGACAGCGTCGCGGACTTGCAACGCGCCGTCGGCAGCGAGCTGATGTCGCGCCTGCCAGACATCACGCCTGCGCGCTGGCTCGATCTAGGCAGCGGCACCGGGTATTTCAGCCGTGTGCTGGCGAAGAACTTTCCGAACAGCGAGGGCATCGCGCTGGACATCGCCGAAGGCATGCTGCGCCACGCGCGGCCTCTGGGTGGCGCGCAGCATTACGTGACCGGGGATGCCGAGAACCTGCCGTTGCGTGATGCCAGCGTGGAGCTGATGTTTTCCAGCCTGGCGGTTCAGTGGTGCTCGGATTTCGCAGCCGTGCTGAGCGAGGCAAACCGGGTGTTGCAGCCGGGCGGCGTCTTCGGGTTCGCCAGCCTGTGTGTCGGCACGCTGTACGAACTGCGGGACAGCTGGCAGGCGGTGGACGGCATGGTCCACGTCAATCGCTTCCGTGAATTCGACGACTATCAGCGCCTGTGCGCGGCCAGTGGTTTGAAGGTACGCAGCCTGGACGTGTTGCCGCACGTGCTTCATTACCCGGATGTCCGCAGCTTGACCCATGAGTTGAAGGCGTTGGGTGCGCACAATATCAACCCAGGGCGTCCGGGAGGTTTGACTGGCCGCGCGCGGATTCAGGCGTTGATTGAGGCGTATGAAACGTTTCGGCAGGAGAAAGGCCTGCCGGCGACCTATCAAGTCGTTTACGCGGTGCTGGAAAAGCCAGACGCTGTTTAAAAAATGACCGGTTGAGCGAGCGCCGTTCGTGCGAGCGCTATAGTGAGTAGGCAATAGTTTGAAAATATCTGAACGGATGGTCGCCAAGATGAGTGCTGCGTATTTCATCGCGGGAACCGACACCGACGTTGGCAAGACCACCATTGCCACGGGGCTGCTGTATGCGGCGCGACAATCCGGATTGAGCACGGCGGCGGGAAAACCCGTCGCGTCCGGCTGCGACGTCAAGCCCAAAGGCCTGCGTAACCCTGATGCCGTGGCGCTGCGCGCCGAGTGTTCGGTCGAGCTGACGTACAACGAGGTCAACCCGATTGCCTTCGAACCGCCCATCGCTCCGCATCTGGCGGCGCGTGAAGCGGGCGTGGCGCTGACCGTTCAATCCCTGCTCGGGCCCATGCGGCACATTCTTGAGAAGAAGGCCGACTTCACGCTAATCGAGGGGGCCGGTGGCTGGCGTGTGCCGCTGGCGGATCAAGCCAATCTGTCCGACCTTGCAATTGCGCTTAAACTGCCGGTCATTCTGGTGGTGGGCGTGCGTCTGGGCTGCATCAGTCACGCGTTGCTGTCTGCCGAGGCGATTGCCAACGACGGCCTGCAACTGGCGGGCTGGGTCGCGAACATCATCGACCCCAAGACATCACGACTCGAAGAGAACCTCGCCACCTTGGCAGAGCGTTTACCGGCGCCATGCCTGGGGCGCGTGCCTCACATGAAAAAAGCCACGCCGGAAATGGTCGCCGAGCATTTGCACCTGGAGCTGCTGGATTAGCGTGCTCCGCGATCATTGATCGTTGATTGATCGTCCCAGGCTCCGCGTGGGAATGCAGCGCCTGACGCTCTGCGTCAACCCAGCAGCAGACGCGAAGTGTCCAGACCACGCAGCGTGGGAACGAGCACGCGAAGTCATTTGATGTACCAGCCCCAAGGCTGATCGCTGACGTACTCGGTCACCTGCTTGACCTCCAGATAATTGTCCAGCCCCCACTGACCCAACTCGCGACCGATCCCGCTGTGTTTCATGCCGCCCCAAGGTGCTTCGACGAAGGTCGGTTGCGAGCAGTTGACCCAGATGATCCCCGCGCGCAACTGGTTGGCCACCCGTGTGGCGCGTTGTGGGTCGGCACTCATCACGGCGGCGGCGAGTCCGAAGCGGCTGGCGTTGGCCATCTGCACGGCGTGTTGCTCATCCTTGAAGCGCTTGACGCACAACACCGGGCCGAAGATTTCTTCGCGCCAGACGATGCTGTTGTGTGCAGGCTCGTCGAAGATCGCAGGTTCCATGAAATAACCCTGTGAGAGGTGCGCCGGACGTTTCCCCCCCGTCAGCAGCTTCGCGCCGCTGGCGATGCCCTGATCGACGAAATCCAACACCTTTTCGTGCTGACCGCGACTGACCAGCGGCCCCAGCAACACGCCCGGCTCAAGCCCTTGGCCGAGGGTGATCTTGCGAGTCTCCTCGACCAGACGTTCGATCAGTCGCGCCGCGATGTTGTCCTGCACCAGCAACCGCGACGTCGCGCTGCAGACCTGGCCCTGGTTCCAGAAAATCCCGAACAGAATCCATTCCACCGCCGCCTCGACGTCGGCATCGTCGAACACGATGAACGCCGATTTGCCGCCCAGCTCCAGGCTGATGTTCTTGATGTCATTGGCCGCCGCCGACATGATTTTCGAGCCGGTCGGGACACTGCCGGTGAAGGCCAGCTTGTCGACCCCTGGATGCAGCGTCAGCGGACTGCCTGCATCGGCGCCCAAACCGGTCACGATGTTCAGCACACCCGCTGGCAGGCCGATTCGATCGGCCGCCCCGGCCAGTTCCAGCGCGGTCAACGGCGTCAGTTCTGAAGGTTTCAATACCACCGTCGCACCGGCAGCCAGCGCGGGCGCCACCTTCCACGCCGCCATCAGCAGCGGGTAATTCCAGGGAATGATCTGCCCCGCGACGCCGATGGGTTCCAGCCGCGTGCGGCAACGGAAGCGCTCATCGGGCAAGGCCAAAGGCTGATCCTGCCGACCGTCGAGTTCACGTGCCAAGCCTGCGTAATAGCGGAAGCAGGCAATTGCGTCGCCGATGTCCCATTGCGCTTCGGGCAAGGGCTTGCCGTTGTCGTGTACTTCGAGGGTTGCCAGCTCGTCCTGCGAACCCTGGAGTTCATCAGCCAAGGCCTCCAGCCATACCGCACGTTGCGCCCCGGTCGTGTGCCCCCAGTCGCTGTCGAAGGCCCGGCGTGCCGCGCGCACGGCGTGATCGATGTCTTCTTCCGTGCCTGCCGCAACCCGTTGCAGGACCTGTTCCGTCGCTGGGTCGATGACGTCCAGGTAGCCGCCCAGGTCCGGGCTAACCCACTCGCCGTTGATATACAACTGATCACGCATGTGAGGCTCCTGTGCGGCGGTTTTGCAGGTAACGGGAGGTGAACAGCAGGGCCAGCGAGGCGCAGATGATCACGGTCGAGACGGCGTTGATCTCGGGTGTCACGCCGCGCCGGATGGACGAAAAGATGTAGATCGGCAGCGTGGTTTCAGGGCCTGCGACGAAGAATGCGATGATGAAGTCGTCGAAGCTGAAGGTGAATGCCAGCAGAAAGCCCGCCATGATCGCCGGGGTGATCTGCGGCAGCGTCACGCGCCAGAAGGTTTCCAGCGGCGGCGCGTACAAGTCCGCCGACGCTTCCTGCAGCGCTTTGTCCAGGGAGTCGACGCGGCTGCGCACGATCACCATGACCAAGGCCATGGTGAACAGCGAGTGCGCTGCGACCACGGTGAAGAAACCCATGTTGAGCTTTGGAAAGCTCGGGATCAGGTGGGCGAGCAACGGGTTGATCAGGTCGAACACGCTGATGAAGGCGATCAGCGTCGAGATGCCGATCACGATGCCGGGGATGATGATCGCGCAGTAGGTCAGGGCGTCGAACACCAGGCGAGCTCTGGTGCCAGCGCGTTGCAGGCCGAACACGGCCAGCGTGCCGAACAGGGTGGCCAGAACCGCCGAGCAACTAGCGATCAAGGCGCTGTTGCCCAACGCTTCCATGATGAACGGGTTGCTGAACGCACGACCGAACCACTGCACCGAGCAGCATTCGAAGGCCAGCCCGCTGCGCCCGGCGTTGAAGCTGAACAGCATGATCAAGGCAATCGGCAGGTAGAGAAACAGGTACAGCGAAGTGGAATAGGTCCGCAGCCACATCTTAGAGCGCTCCTTCGCCAGGCTTGCCGCCGAATCGGGCGACCAGCTTCAGATAGACGCCGATGATCACCAGCATGATCGCCACCAGCGTCATCGCCAGCGCACTGCCGAACGGCCAGTTGCGCGATTGCAGGAACAGATCCACCAGCGCGTTGCCGACGAAGAACACCTTGCCACCGCCGAGCACGGCCGGGATCAGGAACTCGCCCATCAATAGAATGAACACCAGCATGACCCCGGTGATGATCCCCGGTGCCGACAACGGCAAGGTAATCCTGCGAAAACTTTCGAAGGCACTGGCGCCCAGATCGGCCGAGGCCTCCAGCAGGCGTTTGTCGAGCTTTTCCAGGCTGACGTAGATCGGAAACACCATCAGCGGCAGGTAGCCATAGACGATGCCGATCAGCACGGCGTATGGCGTGTTGATCAGGCGCACATCGTCCAGGCCGACGCTCGCCAGCAAGGCCGGGATGCCCTTGCCGCTGAGGATGAAGATCCACGCGTAGGTCCGAATCAGAAAGCTTGTCCAGAACGGCACGATCACCAGCGTCAGCAACAGCGAGCGATTCTTGCCGGCCTTGACCGCGAGAAAATAGGCCAGCGGATAGGCCGCCAGCAGACACACCAGCGTTCCCAGCGGCGCCAGTACCAGCGTGTTGCCGAACGCCGCTGCGCGGGAGCCGAGGTTGAGGTAGTTGGCCAGGGTCAGGCCGCCGGCGTAACCGCCGACGGCGCTGCGTTCGCCAAAACTGAAGACCAGAATGATCACCAGCGGCATCACCAGAAGCAGCAGGAACCACAGGGTCGACGGCAGCAGCATCAGCAGCGTGATGCGTCGCCCCAGGCTGCGCCGCTTGTCTTGCGCGCGCTGACTGTCGGCGTCCGCGCTCGCCTCGGCGTGCCGGGTGGCAGAGTTGATGACGGCATCCATGTGCGGTTCCTTATTGCTCATAGCCAGGGATCATGCGGATTTGAAACGGGCCATCAGTTCGGCGCGCAGCGGGCTGGTCAGCGTCGCGGCAGCGCCGAACTCCAGCGGGCTCAGCTGCTCGGCGGCCGGGTACATGATCGGGTCATTAAGCATTGCCGCTGGCAGCAACGCGTCGACGCGCTTGTCGCCGCTCGGGTAGCCGTGGCTCAGCACTTCCAGCTTGTTGTGTTGTGGATCGAGCAGGTAATTGATGAACGCGTAGGCGGCGTCCTTGTGCTCGGCGCTTTTGGGGATGGCGAAGAAGTCGCTCCACAGTTCGCCGCCTTCCTTGCCCAGCGCGTAGACCATCGACGGAATGTCGCGGTGCAGTTGCGAGGCATCGCCCGTCCAGGACATGGCCATGATCGCGTCGCCACTGCGCATTGAAGGCTGGATGTCCGAGTTGATGGCGAACAGGTGCGGCTTGACCTCGATCAGCAACTTCTCGGCATCGGCCAGCTCTTTGGGATCCAGCGAGTTGAAGCTGTAGCCGAAGGATTTCAGCGCGTTGCCGATGGCGGTCAATTGATAGTCGTGAACCATGGTGCGGCCGTCGGCCTGGTCCTTGGCAATCGCCCAGAATTCTTTCCACGACGTCGGCTTGGCTTTCAGCTTGGCGCTGTCGTAGGCCATGCCCGTGGTGCCCCAGTTCTTCGGCACGGCGTAAACCTTGCCGTCGACCGTGCCTTGGGCCATGAATTTTTCCTGGAACGCCGACGGGTCGAAATTGGGAATGCGAGCCAGGTCCAGTGGTTCGATCAGGCCCAGTTTGACGTAGGTGCTGATGGTGTAGTTGGTCGGCACCAACACGTCCCAGCCGCTGCCACCGGCCTGCAGCTTGGCGAGCATTTCTTCGTTGGAGCCGAACACGCTCATCGACACACGGGCGCCGGTCGTTTTGGCAAAGTTATCGAGGTTTTCCTGGCTGTGGTAATTGGGCCAGGTCGCCAGACCGAGACGATCGCCGATGTTCTTCTCGGCACCCAGCGCGCTGGCGCTGGAACTGCCCGCGAGCAAGCCCGGCATGTTGGTAGCGACCACCGCGGCGGCAATGCCAAGACCGGTGCGCCCCAGGAAGTCACGGCGCGTGATCGAGCCGTTCTGCCAACTGCGCATCGTCTTGATAAAGGTCTTCTGGTCCATGGCATTCTCCCCGTCGGATAAGTGATTCAATCGTTAGCGTGGCGTTGCTCGTTGCTTGATTCGCTACAGGGCCATGGCCAGGCCGCTGGCGTTGTTCCAGCCCACCTGAACGGCGGCGCCGTGTTCAAAACCCGATGGGTCGCCCGTGTCCTGACCGCCCGCCCCGTGCTGACGCGGAACACGCACGCAGACGATGCCGAACGGCTGGGTGCGCACGCGGTATTCGGTGATGTTGCCGAGGTAAATGCGGTCCTCGACGCAGCCGTCCAGGGTCACGTCCCGACCGTACAGACCGCCTTTTGCGGCGATGTCGATCAGCTCCGGGCGCACGGCGATGCAGCCCTCGGTGTTGGCGCTCAACGGGGTGCCATTCGGCGTCAACGGGCTGCTCAGCTCAATGCCTTGTTCTGTGCGCAACACGGCCGAATTGCCCTGTACGTGGCGCACCGTGCCGTTGAACAGATTGGATTCGCCGATGAAGTCGGCGACATAGCGCGTGGCTGGTGCTTCGTAGAGTTGTTCGGGAGATGCGGTCTGGATGATCGATCCGCTGTGCATGACGCTGATGCTGTCACTCATCGACAGCGCTTCTTCCTGATCATGGGTCACCAGCACGAAGGTGATGCCGACTTCCCGTTGCAAGCGCAGCAGTTCGGATTGCATTTCCTTGCGCAGCTTGCGGTCCAGCGCGGCCAGCGGCTCATCGAGCAAGAGCACGGTGGGTTTGTTCACCAGTGCCCGTGCGAGCGCCACACGCTGTTGCTGACCGCCCGATAATTCGCTTGGCTTGCGATGCCCGAGCCCGGACAGGCGAACCATCTCCAGCGCTTCGTCCGCGCGGCGTTGCTGTTCTTTCTTGTCGGGACGAGGGGAGAGATAGCGCAGGCCGTATGCGATGTTTTGCGACACGGTCATGTGGGGGAACAGCGCGTAGTGCTGGAAGACCATGTTCACTGGACGCTGATAAGCCGGCACGCCGGCGACGTTCTTGCCGGCCAGTCGCACTTCGCCGAGTGTCGGCTGATCGAAGCCTGCGATCATGCGCAGCGTGGTCGTCTTGCCGCAGCCCGAGCCGCCGAGGAAGGAGTGAAAAGTGCCGCGCTTGACCTGAAAACTCAGGTTATCGACGGCCTTGAGGTTCCCGTAGTGCTTTTCTACGTTGCAGAACTCGATATCGTTTTCGTGGCGACTGTCGCTCATTATGGGCTCTCGCATTCCGTGCAGGATTCGCTGCAATGGAGGCCAAACTAGCAATCGCGGTTTTGCGCTGTATATATCCCTTGGGGGATAGAGGTCGTTTCTGGACAGCCGATTCGAGATCAACTTTCAGAGGGCGATCTTATGCAGGAGCCGGCTTGCTGGCGGATGCGGTTGATCAGTGAGGATGATGTTGACTGACACGCCGCTATCGCCAGCAAGCCGGCTTGTATGGAGCGAAGTTCACTATTTGGAGTGACGCTGATGGTTTGGTTTGTCCTAACGGCCAAACTGTTCCGCCTTCGGCGGGTTACTTGAAAACCGGAATGCCGGACCATCCCCAAGTAACCAAGGGTCTGAACTCCTGGTTTGGCGACTCCTTCGTCGTCGTACCCTCACTCCGGCGACGCTCCCTGGGCCCCCGCCGAACGGACATCCATGCCCTGACGGCGCTCTCGCGGCATCCATGCCGCTCGACCCACTCCGCGTCGTCTGCGTTGGCCTGCACCCAAGTCGCGTTTGGCAGTGTCTGGTCTGTCGCGGACAAGCGCGCTCCTACAGGATTCGCGTGATCCGATGCCTTTGATTTTGCTTTTCTAGCGCGATAGCCAGACACTGCAGAACGTTACTTGCTGATGGTTCCCACGCTCCGCGTCGTAACTCCTTCAATGACGCTCTGCGTCATCTGCGATGTGGCGCACGCTGTCAGGCTTTGCGATCCTCAGACACGGACTGACGCCACGGGTGTGAGAACCCTAGAATCTTTTACAAAGACGAGCGCAGGGGCGACAGTTACAAAGATTTTGGATCAGGCGGAAACGGCGACGTCCGGCCCGGTCAGCTCGCGGATGAACAGCCCCAGAAGCTCGGCCTGACTGCCGATGCCGAGTTTGGCGTAGATGTTCTTGCGATGAATTTTCACGGTGCCCGGACTGATTGAAAGCTGTTCTGCCACCGACGCGCTGGAATGGCCACGCAGCAACAGGCGAACGATTTCCTGCTCGCGTCCGGTGAGAATGTGATCGCCGAAATGATCGAAAGCGGCATGGACCTTGAAATCCAGATCCTGTGCCGAGCGCGGTTGTTGCTCGCGATGCTGACGCCAGGCTTCGGTGATGACCTGCTCGACGATGGCCTGCGCGCACTCGATCAACTGCAGTTCATCGCGGCTGAACGCACAGCTGGCCGTGGCGCGCATCAACGACAATACTGCCATGGCGTCACCGCCCAGATCGATGAAGAACGCGACTTCCTCGGCCAGTCCCGTTTGCTGGTAATACGCCAGATAGTATTCGCTGAGGTAGAAGTGGTCGGGGGCGAACTGCCGCAACCTCCAAAGCCCGGGCGGTTGTTTGCGTGTGCAGGCCAGGTAAAACGGATCGAGCAAGTAAGGCCCGACCTGATAGTCGTCTACGTAGATCTTGCGTTTGTCGGGAGGAAACGTGTCGAACAACGCCAAGGGACGGTGATTGCCTTCATAGACGAACAGGACGAAGTGGTCCACCGGCGCAATCTGCTTGAGCCACTGACTCAATCCGCCCAGACGCGCTGCACCGCCCGGAAGGTCGAGAAGATGGGCGATTCCGGTGGTCCAGTGTTTCAGTTCCTTTGGGCGCATGGCGGCGTTCGACAGCTGATCCGTGAGAGAAGGGCAGTTCAGCACAAGATGCAGGATGTGCGCCACTGCACAGTTCGAGGGTTTGACTGCGGCGTGCAGGGCCCGGACCGGTTAAGGTGATGCCTCGGATTGTTTCGCGCTGCACCCTTTTCTGGCAGCGCGTGTTACCGGTTGCCACGTCTGTGAGGCGGCAAACGGTGATCTGCAGCTCGGGGGTCGTCTCTATTGGCAGGCCCGATGCCATTACAGTTTTTGTCGGGCGTTTTCTCCCGTCGTCTGTTTCAATACTGACTGTTCGCTTTATGAACAGAGGACCGTGGTCATGCAAATTTCGCTGAACAACACGCTGTATCCAGGCTTGAGTGCTATCCAGGTCGGGCAGAACCGTGTCGATCAAGCCGCCACCCAGTTGGCCAGCCCTGCGACGGAAGTGTCCGGACGCACCCAGTCCTCCGATTTTCAGCTTGAGCGGTTGCGTGCGGTCGATCGTCCCCCGGCTTCCGACATGGCGACCAATATCGTCGAGCTGACTCAGGGCAAGATCCAGGTTCAGGCGGGCGTAAAAGTCGAAAAAGCCAGTGACGAGATGCTTGGCACGCTCATCGACACTTACGCCTGACCTCTGCTTGATGCTTTCTCCAACGTGCGCTTAAGCGCACGTTTTCGTTGTGCGCCCTCCTTCTGAATAACGCCTTATCAGCCGTCCGAATCACGGTCTTCTGACAGCCGTTCGCAACACCTCCTCAACTAGACTCAACGTTATTCGACTCAGCCGCGATCCCGGCTGCGGGCCTGTTCCTGCCTGTCGTCCTGCGCATCGACGATGAAAGGTGTGTGACGCACCCTTGACAAGGATTGGGCGTAAACGTATGTTTCAAACACCTGTTTGACCGCCGAGCAGAACAATAGACGTCGGCGTTGGGGCCAGTCCCCGCAGTGACCGAACGGTCATCCAATTCCAGGATTCATCAGCAGAGGTTTATCGCTATGCCTGACTACAAGGCCCCCTTGCGTGATATTCGCTTCGTTCGTGACGAACTGCTTGGTTACGAAGCGCACTATCAGAGTCTGCCAGCATGTCAGGACGCCACGCCTGACATGGTCGACGCCATTCTCGAGGAAGGCGCCAAGTTTTGTGAGCAGGTACTGGCACCGCTGAATCGTGTGGGTGACACCGAAGGCTGCACCTGGAGCGAGTCCGGCGTTAAAACGCCGACCGGCTTCAAAGAGGCTTACAAACAATTCGTCGAAGGCGGCTGGCCAAGCCTGGCCCATGACGTTGCGCACGGCGGCCAGGGCCTGCCTGAGTCGCTGGGTCTGGCCGTCAGCGAAATGGTCGGCGAAGCCAACTGGTCATGGGGCATGTACCCAGGCCTGTCCCATGGCGCGATGAACACCATCTCCGAGCACGGCACCCCAGAACAGCAAGAGGCTTACCTGACCAAACTGGTGTCGGGCGAGTGGACCGGCACCATGTGCCTGACCGAACCTCACTGCGGTACCGACCTGGGCATGCTGCGCACCAAGGCCGAGCCTCAGGCTGATGGTTCCTACAAAGTCTCTGGCACCAAGATCTTCATTTCCGCTGGCGAACACGACATGGCCGATAACATCGTCCACATCGTACTGGCCCGCCTGCCCGACGCGCCTGCGGGCACCAAAGGCATCTCGCTGTTCATCGTTCCTAAGTTCCTGCCATCCGCTGACGGCAGCGTCGGCGAGCGCAATGCAGTGAACTGCGGCTCGCTGGAACACAAGATGGGCATCCACGGCAACGCCACCTGTGTGATGAACTTCGACGGCGCCACCGGTTTCCTGATCGGCCCGGCGAACAAAGGCCTGAACTGCATGTTCACCTTTATGAACACCGCGCGTCTGGGCACTGCGCTGCAGGGTCTGGCTCACGCAGAGATCGGCTTCCAGGGTGGTCTGAAATACGCCCGCGAGCGTCTGCAAATGCGCTCGTTGACCGGCCCGAAAGCGCCTGAGAAAGCCGCTGACCCGATCATCGTTCACCCGGACGTACGTCGCATGCTTCTGACCATGAAGGCCTTCGCTGAGGGCACGCGTGCGATGGTTTACTTCACGGCCAAACAGGTCGACATCGTCAAATACAGCGATGACGCCGAAGCCAAGAAGCAAGCCGACGGCCTGCTGGCGTTCATGACGCCGATCGCCAAGGCGTTCATGACTGAAGTCGGTTTCGAGTCGGCCAACCACGGCGTGCAAATCTATGGCGGCCACGGTTTCATCGCCGAGTGGGGCATGGAGCAAAACGTGCGCGACAGCCGCATTTCGATGCTGTACGAAGGCACCACCGGCGTTCAGGCGCTCGATCTGCTGGGTCGTAAAGTGCTGATGACGCAGGGCGAAGCGCTGAAGGGCTTCACCAAGATCGTTCACAAGTTCTGCCAGTCGCAGGAAGGCAATGAGGCCGTTAACGAATTTGTGACGCCGCTGGCTGCGCTGAACAAAGAGTGGGGCGAGTTGACCATGAAGGTCGGCATGGCCGCCATGAAGGATCGGGAAGAAGTCGGTGCCGCTTCGGTGGATTACCTGATGTTCTCCGGTTACGTCTGCCTGGCGTACTTCTGGGCTGACATGGCACGTGTTGCAGCCGAAAAACTGGCGGCTGGCACCTCGGAGGAGGCGTTCTACACGGCGAAGCTGCAGACCGCACGTTTCTACTTCCAGCGCATCCTGCCGCGCACCCGCACGCACGTTGCGGCCATGCTGTCGGGCGCCAACAACCTGATGGACATGAACGAAGAGCACTTCGGCCTGGCTTACTGAGTCAGCCGCAGGGTTTAACCTCAAAGCCGCTTGCCCTTCGGGGTGAGCGGCTTTTTTATGCGCACCGCAGATCTGTAGGCGCGCGTTTGCCCGCGATCAGGTCAGCACATCCGATGCAAAGGTGATGAATGTGCCATCCGTTCGCCGGTAAGCGAGCTCCTACAGGTTTGAGTTGACGCAAAAAAGAGTGATCCATCTCACAAATTTTCCTCATCAAATCTATGACCTGGCCGATACAGGCACAATGCCATTTGATTTGTACAAGTAGGAGACATTCCTCTTGCTGCGCCCTTCCGCCGCACGTCTCAGCCATTTTTTACCGTCACTGGCGTTGTTGATCGCCGGACTCGCGGCTGCGTACGTCAAGGACCTCAACGTCTTCTTCACTTCACTGTTCAACGTACTCCCTACGTTGGTGCTGTTGCTCGGCGGTGCGTATTGCGGCGTTTACAAACGCCAGCGCGAACTGTTCCTGATGATCACCGTGTACACCGCGTACTTCCTGCTCGACACACAAACCGATTACTACCGGGACAACGGCAAGGTCCGCGACGACGCTGCGGTGGTGTTCCACCTGTGTTGTCTGTTGCTGCCGGTAATGTTCGCGCTTTACGCCGCCTGGGAAGAACGCACGCACCTGTTTCAGGACCTCGTCGCCCGTCTGGCCGTTTTCGTGGCGGTGGGCAGCGTCGCGCTCGGGCTGGAGCAAAGCTTCCCCGAAGCGTTGCTGGCCTGGTTGGCCGACATCCGCTGGCCGTCGCTGCATGGCGACTGGATGAGCCTGATCCAGCTGTCTTACGCGACCTTTCTGATCGCTTTCGCGGTGCTCATCACTCAGTACATCCGCAAACCCCGTCCCTTGCACGCGGCGCAACTGGTCGGTTTGCTCGGACTGTTCTGGGCGCTGCCTAAAACATTCATCCTGCCTTTCACGCTGAACATCATGTGCAGTCAGGTGATGTTGATGATCGCCTCGGCCGTTGCGCACGAGGCCTATCAAATGGCATTTCGTGACGAGCTGACGGGGTTGCCCGGACGACGCGCACTCAACGAGCGGATGCAGCGCCTTGGCCGTAACTACGTATTGGCCATGAGCGACGTTGACCATTTCAAGAAATTCAACGACACACACGGTCACGACGTCGGCGATCAGGTGCTGCGCCTGGTCGCCAGTAAGTTGTCGAAGATCACCAATGGCGGCGGTCGGGCGTATCGCTACGGCGGCGAGGAGTTTGCGATCGTCTTCGCGGGCAAGACGCTGGAGGAGTGCATGCCGCATCTGGAAGTGATCCGCGAAACCATCGCCAACTACGCCATTCATTTGCGTAACCCGGACAGTCGGCCGCAGGATGATCAGCAAGGTCGCCAGCGCCGGGCGGGTTCGCAAGCTTCGACGGTGTCGGTCACGGTCAGCATAGGCGTCGCTGAGCGCCAGCCGGAGCATCGCAATCCGGAAGAAGTGCTCAAGGCGGCGGATCAGGCGCTCTATGCGGCCAAAGGTGCGGGCCGAAATTGCGTGGTATCGCACGGTCAGACGAGCAAACGCGGCGCTGTCAGAATGGCTGCCGCCAGCTGATCCGAATTCCTTTTCAAATGTAATCAAAGGCTTTCACAGCTCTGTGAAGGCCATTGAATGCATTCAGATTATTCGTGACCTGAATGTGATAAACGGTCACTACCTGACCCTATGTGTCGCAAATGGTGTTCATGTACACTCGGATTCACTGACACATCGACGCCGCAGGATAAATGCGGCATCCCTTATTCCGGGTTATCTGCTGCTGTTTGCGAGGTTTGCCATGGCTGACTACAAAGCGCCTTTGCGCGATATGCGCTTCGTCCTGAATGAAGTGTTCGAAGTCTCCAGGCTCTGGGCCACATTGCCCGAGCTGTCCGAGGCGGTGGATGCAGAAACCGTCGAGGCCATTCTCGAAGAGGCGGGCAAAGTCACCGGTAGGTCCGTTGCGCCGCTGAGCCGTGCGGCCGACGAAGAAGGCTGCCACTGGAAAAACACCGCCGTGACCACGCCTGCGGGTTTCGTCCAGGCTTATAAAATCTATGCCGAAGGCGGCTGGGTCGGCGTAGGCGGTAACCTCGAGTTTGGCGGCATGGGAATGCCGAAGGCGGTCTCGGCGCAAGTCGAAGAAATGGTCAATTCTTCGAGCCTCGCATTCGGGCTGTACCCGATGCTCACCTCCGGCGCGTGTGTGTCGATCAACAACCACGCCAGTGAGGATCTGAAGGCCACCTATCTGCCAAACATGTATGCGGGTATCTGGGCCGGCTCCATGTGTTTGACCGAGGCGCATGCCGGCACCGATCTGGGGATTATGCGCACTAAGGCCGAGCCTCAGGCCGACGGTTCCTACAAAATCAGCGGCACCAAGATTTTCATCACCGGCGGCGAGCACGACCTCACCGAAAACATCATTCATCTGGTGCTGGCCAAGCTGCCGGATGCGCCCGCGGGCCCAAAAGGCATTTCGCTGTTCCTGGTGCCTAAATTCCTGGTCAACGGTGACGGCAGTCTGGGTGCTCGGAACACGGTTTCCTGCGGCTCGATCGAACACAAAATGGGCATTCAGGCGTCGGCCACCTGCGTGATGAACTTCGATCAGGCCGAGGGCTATCTGGTCGGTGAGCCAAACAAAGGCTTGGCGGCGATGTTCACGATGATGAACTACGAACGTCTGGGCGTTGGCATTCAGGGTCTGGCCTCGGGCGAGCGCTCCTACCAGAACGCTATCGAATACGCCCGCGATCGCCTGCAAAGCCGTGCGCCAACCGGCGCTCAGTCCAAAGACACCGTTGCCGATCCGATCATCGTTCACCCTGATGTGCGTCGCATGCTGTTGACCATGAAGGCCTTGAACGAAGGCGGCCGTGCGTTCTCCACCTACGTCGCCATGCAACTGGACACCGCCAAATACAGCGAAGACGCCCAGGTGCGCGAACGCGCCGATGCGCTGGTTGCGTTGCTGACGCCGGTGGCCAAGGCCTTCCTGACGGACATGGGCCTCGACACCACCGTGCATGGCCAGCAAGTGTTCGGCGGCCACGGCTACATTCGTGAGTGGGGCCAGGAGCAACTGGTGCGCGACGTGCGTATCACCCAGATCTACGAAGGCACCAACGGCATTCAAGCGCTCGACCTGATGGGGCGCAAAGTCGTCGGCAGTGGTGGCGCGTACTACAAGCTGTTCTCCGACGAGATTCGCGCATTCATCGCATCTTCCGACAGTGCGCTGAGTGAATTCACCAAGCCGTTGGCTGCTGCGTTGACGACGCTTGACGAGCTGACTGACTGGGTCCTCGACCGCGCGCGGACTAACCCGAACGAAATCGGTGCGGCTTCCGTCGAATACCTCCATGCGTTCGGCTACACGGCCTACGCCTACATGTGGGCAATGTCGGCCAGGGCAGCGCTCGGTAAAGAAACCCAGGAAGATTTCTACGTCAGCAAACTGGGCACTGCGCGCTTCTACTTCGCGCGTTTGTTGCCGAGAATCCATTCGCTGGCCGCCTCGGTAAAGGCGGGCAGTGAATCGCTGTATCTGCTGGACGCTTCGCAGTTTTGATCATGTGTCCGTCGTGTAAGCATTTGCTTACACGACGTGATGACAAACTGGCTCTATCGCTCTAATGGATCCAAGATTAATCTAACTACATGGACGTCGCGCAGGATGCGCAAACAGACAACATGGACACGTAAGGACTACCTGCCAGGATGGCGGGACGAAAGGGAAGTCACAGGGAAACAGTCTGGAAAACCTCGCTTCGGCGGGGTTTTCTTTTTATCTACGGTTTGAAAATCCCTCCGTCTGCCTCACAACCTCTCCAGCGCGGCCGGTGTGAAATTGACCACTTCTTCCAGTACCGACTTCAGCAGCTCCAGCGTGGTTTGCTGTCGTTGTGCATCTCGATACACAAGCCCGATCTGCAAGGGCACCCTCGGTTCGCTCAGCGGTTTCCACAACAGTTCTTCGTTCTCTTGAATGTCCTGCGCGCGGCCCGGCAGCACGGTGGCAAGTTTCATGTGCGACAAGCTGTCGAGAATGCCGGCCATGTTGTTCAGTTCGGCCTGAACGTGCGGGCGGCGCCCCAGATTGCTCAATTGGCTCTGCCAGATCTGCCGCACCTGGAACTCTTCGCCTAAAAGCAGCATGGGCAGTTCGGCCGCCTGGCTCATCGAGACTTTCTTGAATTCGCGCAACGGGTGACTCGCCGGGATCACCAGCTTCAGTTCGTCTTCGTACAGCAGCATGCCATGCAGCCCCGGCTGGCGGGGCGGCAGGTAGCTGATGCCAATGTCCAGCGAGCCGTTGAGCAGTCGACGCTCGATTTCCATCGCGCTCAGTTCGTAGATCTGCACCACCAGGTGCGGCTGCTCCTTGCGCACGTGCTCAAGCATCTGCGGAACCAGGCTGGAGTGCACGGTCTGCATCACGCCGATGGCCAGCGTCCGTTGCGATTGCCCCTTGAAGTTGCGCAATGCATCGCGGGCGCGCTGCATCCCTTCAAGCAGCGGGACGGCGTGGTTATACAACGTGTGTGCGGCGAGGGTTGGCAGGAGGCGTTTACTGCTGCGTTCGAACAGGCTGACGTCGAGGCCATGTTCGAGTAGACGAATCTGTTGCGAAAGGGCCGGTTGTGACAACGACAGACGCTCGGCGGCGCGGCCGACATGACCCTCTTCGTAGACCGCGACGAAATAACGCAGTTGGCGAAAATCCATAAGTAAGTCTTATCGAAATGGCTGGAAAATCGAAATGGTCGTTTTGACGCACGAGGCATAGTCTACGCCCAACTCACGAGGGTTACAGGGCCATAACGCGCAATGAACAGTGTCCAGGTCGAAGGTGTTTACATAGGTAAAGCGAAAAATCTGGGTCATGGATTGATCAGCGATATCGACAAGCACCGATTGGACCGGCGCTTATGGCTCTGGCCGCAGGGCCTTGGCACTGACGAACACGGTGACCCGCGCTTCCATACCGGGCCGGAGCGCGCCCTGCATCACTATCCCTCCGAACACTATGAATACTGGCGCAAGCATTATCCGCACATTGACTGGCGCGCACCGGCGTTCGGCGAAAATCTCTCTTCTCACGGCCTGACCGAAGAACATGCCTGCCTGGGCGACATGTTTCGCTGGGGCGGCGCGTTGCTGCAGATCAGCCAGCCGCGCTCGCCGTGCTATCGCCTGAGCCACAGTTGGGGGATTGAGGACCTGCCGCAACAGGCGCAGGACACCGGGCGGTGCGGCTGGTTTTACCGGGTGCTGAAACCCGGCTTCGTCAGCCCGGATGATCCCTTCGAACTCATTCAGCGCAGCTATCCGGGTCTGACGGTCGCATGGGCATTGCGCAGTTTTTACCAGGAACCGCTGGAGCATGCGGGCCTGAAAAAGCTGGTCGACTGCCCGGCGCTGTCTTCTCGCTGGCGGGACATCGCTCTCAAGCGTCTGCGCACCGGACGCGTAGAGGATTGGAGCGATCGTCTGCTGGGCCTGCCACTGGAAGGGCTGCGCGCATGAATCTGTTCAAACTGTTGCAAAGGGCTGACGCTGATCGCGCCGTACCCGTTGAGTCTCCGGCGTTGCTATCGCCTCTTCAACGCCTGCGTCAACGCACCGGTAGCGATCAGGCAGGGTTATTCGTTGATGAAGAAGGTGCGTTTGGCGGCGCTATGACGCTGGCGCGCAAATGGGGCGAGCATCACCGACGTGGCCAGTGTGGAGTCGTCGTCGCCAGCGGTGGTCGTTTCGATCCGCTGATCGAGTCGATGGCAACTGGGTTCAGCCGTGTGCCTTTCAACGATCTGGCCGCGATGGCCGCAGCAGTGGATTCCACCACGGTCGCGGTCGTGTTGGAGCCGATTCAAGGTGACAGTGTCGTTACGCCCCCGTCGCAGGCGTATGTGCAGGGCGTGGCCAAGCTGTGCCGCGAGCTGGACATTTTGCTGATTTTCAATGAGGCGCGCGGCACGGTCGGGCAACAGGGCGGCCTGCTCAGCGAAGACTTCTACGGCGTGCGTGCCGATATCGTTGTGCTCGGTGACCACTCCAATCGCAGCCCGCGCAGCGCGGCGTTATTGGCCCGTGGCGCTGCTTGCACTGCGGCGGTCGACGACCTGCCAGGTTGGGTACAGGAACCCACCTCGATACAACCCGCAGGTCCGCGCCAACGCGCCAAGCCGCAGCGACACGCGGTGCCAAGCGCACTCATGGCCTAGTCCGTCTCTGAAATCCGTATACCGTCTTGCGTTTCGTACGCTTCGCCCTGCACCGGTCTCCTGGGTGCGGGGCGTTTTTTTGTGCCCGTTGATGGCGTGTTGCTATGCGTGGCGGAACCCCTGCAATCGTGCAAGGTCGATTAGCTGTGTGGCCCGAATGGGCCATCTTCTCAATCAGGAGCTTCACCCATGGACATCATTCGCATCATCATCGCCATCCTGCTGCCACCCTTGGGCGTGTTCCTGCAAGTCGGTTTCGCGGGCGCCTTCTGGCTCAACATCCTGCTGACCCTGCTCGGTTACATCCCTGGTATCGTCCACGCGGTGTACATCATCGCCAGCCGTAAGTAATTCCGGCGCCACACGCATTTACCGAATCTGCTGCCGCTTCGCGCCAGATCGCGGGACAAGCCACGCTCCTACGGTCTCCGGCCAGAAGCGATGTCTCGATAAACCCTAGATCGTGATCTGGCGATGTGCCGCGTGCTGCTGATTCACGCCGAAACTGTAGGAGCGTGGCTTGTCCCGCGATCTGCCGCGCAGCGGCAGCAAAATCAGCCGCCGCGTGTTTCCTCAGCTGTCCATCACCTTGCGATAGAACGCCCATTCGGTTTCCAGTGCGTGAGCCAGGTTGCTGGCCTTGCGAAAGCCGTGGCGTTCTTCGGGGTAGAAATGGCCTTCGGCGGCGATGCCTTTTTCCCGGAGGGCGTTGAGCATGTCGCGGGTTTGGGCAGGGACGACCACGGCGTCGAGCTCACCTTGAAAGAAGATCACCGGCACTTTGATCTGGTCTGCATGCAGCAACGGTGTGCGTTCCCGGTAGCGGGCCATGTCGATGTCCGGGTCGCCGATCAGCCAATCCAGATAATCGGCCTCAAACTTATGGGTGGCTTCGGCCAGCGCCAATGGATCGCTGACGCCGTACAGACTCGCGCCCGCGCGGAAAACGTCCATGAACGCCAGTGCGCACAAGGTTGTGTAACCGCCTGCGCTGCCGCCACGAATGAAGGCGTTGTTCGGGTCGATCAGGCCTCTTTCGCCCAAGTGTTCGACGACTGCGCACGCGTCTTCGACGTCTACCACGCCCCATTCCAGAAACAGCGCCTGCCGATACGCACGGCCATAACCGGTGCTGCCTCGATAGTTGAGGTCGGCGACCGCGAAGCCGCGTTGCGTCCAGAACTGGATGCGCGGGTCGAGCACGGGATAACAGGCTGATGTCGGACCGCCGTGGACGAACACCACCAGCGGGGGTTTTTCCTCCCCATTCATGGCGGGGTAGAAGTAACCGTGCGCCTCTGCCTTGCCGCTGGGATAGCGCAGCGGTTGCGGGCGACTGATACGCTCGGCGGGTAACGGCGCGACACCGCCCGCCAGCACGTTCACGCGTTTGTCCAAGCGGTTGATCGCCACAACGGCTGCCGGCTTGATTGCCGAGGCGGCGATGCAATAGAGGTGTTGATCGTCAACCGCCAGGCTGCGGAAGCGGGCGTATTCACCGCTGAAGTCTTCCAGTGAGCCGTCCGCCGCACGCAATCCCAATACGCCTGTGCCGTCTTCCGACCAGCTCGCCAGGTAAGCCCCATCGTTCAGTGGCAGCCAGCTCGAACCCCCCAGTTGCCAAGGCGCAGCCGCGTGATCCGCTTTGGCGGCGGATAAGGCCTCGAAGCCGTCCAGCGTTTCCACCCACGGCTGCCAGAAACCGGCGCGATCGGTCAGGCAATACAACCGACCGGCGTCGTCGAAGCGGGGTTGCTGTAGCGCCTCAAGGCCCAAACCGCCCGCAAGGCAGTGGGCGCGACCCCAGTTGCCATCGGGCTGGCGCTCGATGCTCATCAGTCGCGTCGAGGTCCAGGGTTGGTGCGGGCGCCACCACTCGATCCATACCAGGCGATCACCTTTCGGGCTCAAGGTGGGCGATGCGTAGAAGTCAGCGCCTTCGGCCAGCACTTCACGGCCGCCGTCTGCGAGGGCGATTGAAACCAGGCAATGAACGTCATGATCTTCCTCAACCGCCAGAATGTGCCCGTGCGCGCATCGGACATCGCCGTAGTGTTTGTCGTCTTGAGTCAGGGCGCGCGGCGTGCTGGAGTCGAAGGGCTGGAGGTAGATCTGTTGATCGGCTTCATTGACGAAGACGACCGCGTCATCGGTCAGGCAGAACGAGCCTCCGCCGTATTCGTAGACGCGGCTGCGAACACTGTAGCCATCCGGTGTCAGGCATGAAAGAGCGCCGTTGCTCCAGCGCCAGATACGTGAGGCCGCGTCCTGCGGGCGGAATTCATTCCAGAAAAGGCCGGCGGGACTGACGCTCAGTTCAGCGAAATCGATCCCTGCTGCCACAGCGTCGGCAGCAGAGAGCAGGTCAGGATTTTGCGATGAGGCGCGAGTTTCGTTCATTGCGGAAGGCCAGTTGCTCGATGGTCTGGCTAGCATACTCGGCTTCGTCGCGGGCTTGGGTGATCAGGCTGTGCTGAGGCGACTTGCTGCACACCGGGTCCGCGTTGCTGGCGTCGCCCGTGAGCATAAAGGCCTGACAGCGGCATCCGCCGAAGTCCTTTTCCTTCTCATCACAGGAGCGACAGGGCTCTTTCATCCATTCGTAACCGCGAAAACGGTTGAAGCCGAACGAGTCGTACCAGATGTGCTGCAGAGTGTGGTCGCGCACATTCGGGAACTGGATGGGCATCTGTCGCGCGCCGTGGCACGGCAGGGCGGTACCGTCCGGGGTTACGGTCAGGAACAGGTTGCCCCAGCCATTCATGCAGGCTTTCGGGCGTTCTTCGTAGTAGTCGGGCGTCACGAAGATCAACTTGACCGGGTGATTGTCGGCGGCCAGTTTCACGCGGTATTCGTTGGTGATGCGTTCGGCACGCACCAATTGATCCTTGGTGGGCAGCAAGCCCACGCGATTCAGGTGCGCCCAGCCGTAGAACTGACAGGTCGCCAACTCGACGAAGTCCGCTTCCAGTGCCACACAGAGCTCGATGATCTTGTCGATCTTGTCGATGTTGTGCCGGTGCGTCACGAAGTTAAGCACCATCGGATAGCCGTGCTTCTTCACTGCGCGGGCCATCTCTAGCTTCTGCGCGAAGGCCTTTTTCGAGCCGGCGAGCATGTTGTTCACTTGCTCGTCGCTGGCTTGAAAGCTGATCTGGATATGGTCCAGACCGGCCTCCTTGAAGTCGATGATCTTCTGCTCGGTCAAGCCGATGCCGGAGGTGATCAGGTTGGTGTAGAAACCCAGCCGTCGCGCCTCCGCGATCAGCTCGGCCAAGTCTTGCCGCACCAGCGGCTCTCCGCCGGAGAACCCGATCTGCGCGGCACCCATCTGCCGGGCTTCGGCCATCACCTTGAACCACTGCTCGGTGCTCAGCTCCTGCCCTTGCTTGGCAAAATCCAGCGGGTTGGAGCAGTAGGGGCATTGCAGCGGGCAGCGATAGGTCAGCTCGGCGAGCAGCCACAGTGGCAGGCCGACGGCGGGCGTCGGCGGAATGTACGGCTGCTCATGAACTGGCGCTGACCCAGGCTCAGGCGAGTTCGATCCAGTGTTCTGCACGCGCGACCTCCATGAATTGCTCGACGTCGATGCCGAGCTCGGGAACGCCGGGGAATTTTTCATCAAGCAGGCCGATAATCGCACCCACCGTACGCTGACCGTCGATCAGGCCACCGATCTCGCTCGCGCTTTCGTTGAGCTTGATCATGCCTTCCGGATACAGCAACACGTGACCATTTTGCGCCGGCTCGAACTGAAAACGGTAACCCCGGCGCCAGCTGGGTACTAGTTCACGATTAAAGCTCATAGGGCAATTCCTTTGTGCCAGACGCGCTGGTCGGTGACGCTGTGGTAGGGCGGACGGTTGAGCTCGTACGCCATGCTCATGGCGTCCAGCATGCTCCACAAAATGTCGAGTTTGAACTGCAGGATTTCCAGCATCCGCTGCTGACCTTCCCACGTCGTGTAGTGCTGCAACGTGATCGCAAGCCCGTGCTCGACATCGCGACGTGCCTGGCCGAGGCGTGTGCGGAAGTATTCGTAGCCGGCGGGATCGATCCACGGATAGTGTTGCGGCCAGCTGTCCAGCCGCGACTGGTGGATCTGCGGGGCGAACAGTTCGGTCAACGAGCTGCTGGCCGCCTCCTGCCAATTGGCTCGACGGGCGAAATTCACGTACGCATCGACGGCAAACCGTACGCCGGGCAGCACAAGTTCCTGCGAGCGCAGTTGCTCCGGGTCCAGCCCGACGGCCTGGCCCAGACGCAACCAGGCTTCGATGCCGCCGTCCTCTCCGGGCGCGCCGTCGTGGTCGAGCAGGCGCTGAATCCACTCGCGACGAATCTCGCGGTCCGGGCAATTGGCCAGAATCGCCGCGTCTTTCAGGGGGATGTTCACCTGATAGTAGAAGCGGTTGGCGACCCAGCCCTGAATCTGCTCGCGGGTCGCACGGCCTTCGTACATCGCCACGTGGAACGGGTGGTAGATGTGGTAATACGCGCCCTTGGCACGCAAGGCCTGTTCGAATTCAGCGGGGGACAGCGGCTTTGCTTCGCTCATGTCGGCAATCTTCCTCAAGAATCTCTGCAAAATCCTGTGGGAGTGAGCTTGCTCACGAAGCGACGGGTACATCCGACCTCTATCTGGCGGCGGTCACTCAGCATTCGTGAGCAAGCTCACTCCCACATTTGTTTGTTTACGCGCCTACAGTTCGATGCTCATGCCATCAAACGCCACTTCGACCTCACGGCGGGCCAGCTCTGCGCGCTCGGGGGAATCCTCGTCGAGGATCGGGTTGGTGTTGTTGATGTGGATGAGCACTTTGCGTTGCTTGGGCAGTTTCTCCAGCACTTCGAGCATGCCGCCGGGGCCGTTCTGCGCCAGGTGACCCATCTCCGTGCCGGTTCGCGTGCCCACGCCTCGGCGTTTCATTTCATCGTCGTCCCACATCGTGCCGTCCACCAGCAGACAGTCGGCGCCGCTCATCATTTCCATGAGGGCATCATCGACCTTGCCCAGGCCCGGTGCGTAGAACAGCTTGCCGCCGGTGCGAAGGTCTTCGACCATCAGCCCGATGTTGTCACCGGGATGTGGGTCGAAGCGGTGAGGCGAGTAGGGCGGGGCAGCGCTGCGCAACGGAAACGGTGTGAAGCGCAGGTTCGGACAGGCGGGAATGACGAAGCTGCCTTCCAGTTCGATGCGGTTCCAGTCCAGACCGCCATTCCAGTGCTTGAGCATGGTGAACAGCGGGAACCCTGTGGTCAGGTCTTCGTGGACCATATCGGTGCACCAGACCTGATGCGGACAGCCTTCGCGCAGGCTCAGCAGGCCGGTGGTGTGGTCGATCTGGCTGTCCATCAGAATGATCGCGCTGATGCCCGTGTCACGCAGGCCGCGATTGGGTTGCATGGGGGCGAAGCTTTGCAGTTGAGCGCGAATGTCGGGGGAGGCGTTGCACAGGACCCAGTTCACGCCGTCGTCCGACAGGGCAATGGACGACTGAGTGCGAGCGTGCGCCCGCAGGCTGCCATCGCGAAAGCCTGCGCAGTTGACGCAGTTGCAGTTCCATTGAGGGAAACCGCCGCCCGCCGCCGAGCCGAGAACCTGGATGTGCATGTGTGCTCCGTACCGAATGGGCTGCTGCGCCCGAAAATCTGGAATCCTCTAACAAAAAAGCCCCGGCGAACCGAGGCTTCTCACCGCGCAGAAATCAACGGCTTGCGAAGTACATGGTGACTTCAAAGCCGATGCGCATATCAGTGTAAGCAGGTTTAGTCCACATAAAAGACTCCTTCTGGGTTAATGCAACGGTGGGTGGGTACATCTTTAGTACACCTGCGAGAGGAGACGTTCAAATGCTTAGGGAGCTATGTTACTAAAATTAACGCCATTCCAATGATGAAATATCAGATAAAGCTTTTTGCATTTCCAGCAACGATTAGTTTCCTGCAGGTCCCGACCCGCTTGGGCTGGGGCGATTGGACAGGCGCAAGACCGTGGTTTCGGGTAGCGCTACCCGACTGGCGGCGCGGTACAGTTCTTCGGGCTGCAAATGTGCAAACGAATGTTGCAGACGTTCAAGGTAATGCGCTGAATGCCCGGCCAGGTGAGCCTGCCACAACATTTCGGCCGCTTGCGAACTGTCCAGGGCCGCGGGATCGACCTGGTTCTGAAGTGCGCTGATCTGCGCGGGGAGGTCCGCTTGTTTGATCAGATCAGGCAGTGTCCCCATGAAGGACTCGATGTGCTCGACAAGCTGTTCGGCGCTGGCGTTGGGTGACTGGACGCCAAACAACAGCCCGCTTTGCCCGGCAATCTGTCGGAAACCGCTGAATACCGCGTAGCCCAGTTGCAGTTCGACACGCAGGCGCTGATAGAACGGCGCCTGAACCAGCTGTGCGAACAATCGCCACGCCGCCTCGTCTTCGATGAGTGTCGACGGCGTCGGGTAGAACACCAGCACCGCATCTTCGGAGGCATCCGACGTCTCGTGTTGCCAGCGTTTGCCCGGCGCCAGGACGGGTGGGTGATTGGGTTTTTCCTCGGCTACACCGGGAATCAGCTGCAGGGCGTGAGTGATTTCGCGTTGGACGATGTCATCCAGGCCGGTCGCGAAGCCGATCCAGCGCGCGTTGGCCCAGACGCTTTCCAAATCTCGGGTTTCTGCAGCGTTGATACTGTTCAAAAAATGATCAGGAAGTGTCTTGAGCAGTTGGCGAATCGGGATTGGCGCAGGTTCCTGGCTCGGCTGTCCGTAACGCGAGAGCGTCTGTGCGTCTGGCTGACCGAGCAGGCGTAGGGCCTGTTCCACCACGGTGGGAATTGGCTCGGCCAGCCCACTTGCTTTTAATTGCCAGAAGTTTCCGTAAGCGCTGAAGGTCAGCGCCACGCCTGCTTGCCGGGCATCGGCGGTCAGCGATTCCAGGCTGTCGTTGAGCATAAGGGCGAGCTTTGGCTGCGGTGCAGGCAGCGTCCAGCGAAGATACGCGGTGGCTTCGCCTTTGGCGGGCAGCACTTCACTGAAGGCAAAGGACGGCAGCGGCGCACCGAGTCTTTCTGTCTGCGGGCGTGGGCGCAGGAAAGGATTGGGCTCGGGCAGCCGCCAGTCGACGCTCAGCAATGGGCGTTCCGCGACTTCAGGACTTGGCGGCAACAGCGTCTGCGGCGTGAGGGTTTCGAGCAACGCATCCACGGCATGAATCGCCTGATCCGATAGACCGGGTTCGGTTGTCGTCTCGCCGCTGTGGTGTCGGGCAAGCGCCAATGCGCCATCGACGGCAAGGCGACGTTGTTCGAGCAGGGCGTATTCGTTGAGCAATGGGTGGTAATGCGCTTTGAAGAAGGTCAGCCAGTTGAATAGCAGGTCTGAAATCTGCGTGCGTACCTCTGACGTCTTCGCGGGCAAGCGCGCTCCTACAGTGAAAGGCGTTCCTTTCGTAGCGATGACGTCGGTGATGACCGCTTCGACGCTGATCAAAACCTGCCCGTCAAATTCGTGCAACACCTCTGCCTTGAGCGATTCGATCAACCCCCGATCGCGCAACGTCGCCACCAGGCCGCCCGGCTGCGCGTTATTCATCCAGGTGCAGAGAAAGGCGGCAGCCTGCACGTGACCTTGTGGCAATCCCTCGCAGGCGAACATCAGATGGACCTGTCCCGGAGCCTCTTCTGCGTGCGGCCCAACGGATGTGTCCATCATTGCCGGAGGCTTGCGCTGATCAATCCGACGGCCCTTGGCGAAATAGCTTCCGTAGGTCTCGGCCAGCGCCTGCAATGTTTCCAGCGATTGCGGGCCCGCCAGGCTCAAGGTCATCTGACCTGCTTGGTAGAACTGTCGGTAAAATTCCTGCAGCGCCTGCTGAAACGCCGGACGCGGGACCGGCAGACTGAAGCGGTTCCCTGCATGAAACCAGCGAAGGGGATGTAAGGGCGATATCGGCTGCAGCCGTTTCAGATGATTGCGTGACGCGGCGTCTCGCGACCAGGCGATGAACTCCGCATGCAGCACCTCCCGCTCACGCAATTGATCGGCCATCGTCAGGCGCGGGTGAGCCAGCATTTCGCACAACCGGTCCAGACCCTCGGCAAACACGGCCACCGGTAACTCGAAAAAGAAGTCAGTGGTGCGTTCTCGGGTGCTGGCGTTGAGCTGCCCGCCATGGCGCTGGACGTAGGCCATCAGATTTTCGTCGGCGGGAAAACGCTCGGTCCCAAGAAAAAACAGGTGCTCAAGAAAGTGCGCCAGCCCTGGCCACTGTTCAGGCACATCATGACTGCCTGCCGCTACCCGCAACGCCGCCGCACACCGTTTCAGCCGCGGCGCCGAACACAGCGACACGCGCAGGCCGTTGGATAGGGTCAGCGAACGGTGGGTGGATGAATCAGAGACAGGCATGACGTATTCTGCAGCGCTCGGGAAAGTGAGTGGTCATGCTAGCGGATTACGGCAGAAAGGGTGCGGGTCCGCCTGATTCGGGTGTACGCCAGCACCCCGTGGGAGCTAATTCATTCGCGATTGGCCAATGCAGGCGACACATCTGTATCGGCTGTCGAAATCTTTGGCGAATAAATTCGCTCCCGCAGAAAGCCCAGTGTTTTCCTACAGACCGGTGTCTTGTTCAGTCCTTGATCAGGCCTGCATAAAACCCGGGGCGTCGGTCGTTGAAGTAGGTATTGATGGCCTGCGATTCGCTCATCAGCTGTCGGTCCAGTTCAGCCACCACCAGCGTTTCATCCTGACCCGCCAGGCCGACCTGTTGGCCGTCCGGCGTACAGACACTGCTCAAGCCGCAGTAATGAATGTCGCCCTCACTCCCGCAGTAGTTGGCGTACACCAGATAGCACTGGTTTTCGAAAGCGCGCGCCCGGACGGTGACTTCAGCGACGAAGTCGTAGGGCGCCATATTCGCGGTCGGGACCAGAATCAGATCGACCCCTTCCAGCGCCAGACGCCGCGTATTTTCGGGAAACTCCACGTCGTAGCAGATCAGGAACCCAAGCTTCCAGCCGTTGAATTCCACAATGGGAAAATGCTCTTCGCCTGCACTGAACATCGATTTGTCCAGTTCGCCGTACAGATGGGTCTTACGGTAATTGCAGAGACGTGAGCCGTTGGCGTCGATCAATTGCACGGCGTTGTAAATGTCTCCGTCAGCGCCCAATTCGGGATAGCCGTACAGAATCGCCACGCCGGTTGCCTGAGCAATGGCCGAGATGGCCTGCGCGGCCGGACCATCACTGCGTTGCGCCAACGAACGAGCGGCCTGCGCGCCGATGTTATAGCCGCTGAGAAACATCTCCGGGCACACCAGCAGCGCCGCGCCTTGCGCCGCCGCTTTGATCGCCTGTGTATTGAGACGTTGCAGATTGCCGCTGACATCCAGCGGCAACGGTGGGCATTGATAGAGCGCGACGCGCATGAGGAGGCTCCTTATTCCGGCAAAACGATCGGGCCGATTTCGTGAAACACGTCGCCTGGCCCCGGGTTCTCAGCGTGGGTCTTGCCGCCGAAATGGGTCATGATGCCCCACACTGCGTTGAGCGAGGTCTGCACGGCGCCTTCAACCCAGGCCGGCGTCCACGATACGTCGTCGCCCGCGATGAAAATGCCGCGCTGATCGTCAGGCATGTCCTTTTGCATAAAGTGCGCGTACATGCGCTGGTTGTAGCGATAGTGGCCCGGCAACGCACCTTTGAAGGCGCCGAGGAAATGCGGGTCGGCTTCCCACGACACCGTGATCGGGTCGCCGATGATGCGCGCGGCGATATCGACCTTCGGGTAGATCTTTTTCAGCGCGCCAAGCGCCAGGCTGACGCGCTTTTCCACGGGGTGAGGAAGCATCTTCAGCGCGTCGCTCATCCACGAATACGACAGGCAGATCACGCCCGGCTTTTCGACGCCGTTGGAGTAGGTGCCGTTATCGAACAGGTAGGTGCCACGGGTCAGACGATCGGTCAGCGTCATGCTCATCAGATCACGGCCGGTTTCCGGGTCTTTGTCCTTCCAGAACGGGCGGTCGACCATCACAAAGGTTTTCGACGACTGCATGTAGCGCGTGCGGTCCAGCGCCATCCACATCTTTTGTGAGAACAACGACTCTTCGCACTCGATCTGCGTGGTCAGCAGCCAGCTTTGGCAGGTGGCCAGAACAGCGTCGTAATGACGGGTGTCGCCCCAGTTGTCCGTGACCGCAAATTGGCCGTCGGCCGCGCGTGCGATGCGCTTTACGCCGGTACGCGGTGCGCCGTGGTGCAGCGTCGAGAGGCTGGTGCCTTCCGGCCAGTGCGCGCAGCGTTCCGGCGCATGACGCCAGATGCCGAGCGGCACTTGTTCCACGCCGCCGACGATCAAATGCTGGTGATCGTCGCAGTTGGTCATGACCACGCGAAAGATTTCCAGCATCGAGTTCGGGAAGTCCGAGTCCCAGCCACCGGTGCCGAAACCGACCTGGCCGAACACCTCACGGTGATAGAACGACAGTTTGGCGAAGGCTTTGGAGGTGGCGACGAAGTCGTAGAAGGTGCGGTCGTCCCACAGCGGCACCAGCTTGTCCCACAGTTCCTTAAGGCGCGGGACGTCGCGGTCACGGATGGCCTGCTGAATGTCCGCGAACTGCGCGCCGTCTTCGAGGGCATCGGCCCAGGCGTCGGCCACTTCCTGAAACAGCGCAGGCAAGTCTGACAGTTTTTGTGCGTAATGCGTCGTGCCCTCCAGGTCGATCACGGTGCTGCCGGACGCCGCGGTCAGCGGGTTGGGAAACGGCTTGGACTCAAGGCCCAGTTTGTCGACGTAGTGATAGAACGCTGTGGAAGACACCGGAAAACGCATACCGCCCAGCTCGGCGATGATCCCCTCGGCCCCTTCGAACCGTTGCGAGCGCAAGCGCCCGCCCATTTTCGAGGCCTCGTACACCACGGGTTTGAGGCCGAGCTTCATCAGTTCATACGCAGCGACGAGGCCTGCGATACCCGCACCCACAATGGCGACTTCTTTCCCAAGGTTCTCGGTCGGGATGCTGCCCAGACCGGCCGGGTGTTCGATCCAGTCATCGAAGGCGAACGGAAAGTCCGGGCCGAAAATCGTGATCGGTTTTTTTCCGTCGGCGGGGTGGCGATTGTTCTTCATGACTGACCTTGTTCGACTGGGGCGCGAAAGGGAACAAGTTTAGATAACAGTTGAGACGTTAATAAGACGCAGAGTGTCGTCGTTATGTAGAGATTTTAGGCAAAGTGACGAAGTTAGGCGTCACTTTGAGCAAGCAGCCCTAAACCGGCTGTCCGCGATCGATCTTGCTGCTGAGGATGATCGACGTGGTGGTCTTTTCCACGCCATCGACGCTGCCAATCAGGTCCAGCAATTGATCCAGTTGTTCGGGAGAATCGGTGCGCAGCCAGGCCACGTAATCGAATTCGCCACTGACGGCGCACAACTGCTGCACCTGAGCCAGCGCGCTCAAGCGCCGCAGCACTTCCTTGCCGGAACGAGGCTGCACGGTGATCCCGACATACGCCTGCAAGCCGCCATCGACCACGCGCTGGCTCAGTCTCACGCCGTAGCCGGTGATGATTTTTGCCTTTTCCAGACGTGCCAGACGCGACGTCACGGTGGTGCGAGCGATGCCCAGCTGGCGAGCCAGATTGGCGACGGGCTCGCGCGCATTGATCTGCAAGGCCGCGATCAGCTGGCGGTCGATGTCATCCAGAGCGGGAGGGCGAGTGTCAGGCAAGAGGTAAATCTCCTTCGGCAAGGGCGCAATGTTACCCGTTGTCGAACGCCCGGTCAGGCATTACTCCTGTAGGTGCAGGCCTGCCGGCTCGGAAGACCCTCTGCATCAATAGAGGCTGACCCACCGCCTTCGCTGCCGTCGTAACCTCCGACGTCTCCCACAGGGAGCGGGTAGACCACAGAACCTGTTGCTGCCTCAAGACCTCTGAACCGGGCAGGCCCAGAACCTTTGGCTGCCTCTAGACCTGTGGGAGCTGCTGGAGGTTACGACAGTGGCGAATGCGGTGGGACAGTGACATCACCGGTTACTGACCCACCGCCTTCGCTGCCGTCGTAACCTCCGACGTCTCCCACAGGGAGCGGGTAGACCACAGAACCTGTTGCTGCCTCAAGACCTCCGAACCGGGTAGACCACAGAACCTGTTGCTGCCGCAAGATCTGTGGGAGCTGCTGGAGGTTACGACAGTGGCGAATGCGGTGGGACAGTGACATCACCGGTGACTGACCCACCGCCTTCGCTGCCGTCGTAACCTCCGGCGTCTCCCAGAGGGAGCGGGGGCGCAGCATGAATGGAAGCTGGCCCGGCGCTTTCGCTAGAGACTCGCGATCAATGCTTGTAATCCGGTGCCACGCGGTCCAGCAGGCGCAGCAAGGCCGTCCAGGCAAAATCCACGGCGTCCAGGTCGCTCAGTTCGCCTTCTGCGACGCCTTGACCCGGCGCGTTAAATTGTCTTTCCGTGCGCCGGCAGACCTCGTCAGGCGGCAAGAGCAAGTTGCCACTGGCTTGCGCAGCGACCTGAATCTCACAGGCTTTTTCCAGGTAATACATGCGCAGAAAGGCCTGCTTCACGCTGTCGCCCACGGTCAGCAAACCGTGGTTGCGCAAGATCATCACCGAGTGATCGCCCAGATCGGCCACGAGACGCTGTTGTTCGCTGAAATCCAGGGCGATGCCTTCGTAGTCGTGGTAGCCGACACGGCCATAGAACTCCATCGAGATCTGGTTCACCGGCAGTAACCCGCACATCTGCGCAGCCACCGCACACCCCGCCTTGGTGTGCGTGTGTAGAACGCATTGAGCATCCTCCCGCGCACTGTGAATGGCGCTGTGAATCACGAAACCCGCGGGGTTCACCGGGTATGGCGAGGCCTCGACCTTATTGCCGTGAAGATCGATCTTCACCAGATTCGAGGCCGTGATCTCCTCGAACATCAGCCCGTAAGGGTTGATCAGAAAGTGATGCTCCGGGCCGGGGATGCGCAGGGAAAGGTGGGTGAAAATCAGGTCGGTCATCTTGTAATGAGCGATCAGGCGGTAACAGGCGGCCAGTTCTTGCCTGAGTTGCCATTCCTGCGGGCTGTACGCGTGGGACATGTCGGGCTCCAGTGATTTGATTTTGCGCTGGGTCCAGCCTGCCAGCCCGTTTCGTCGACGTCGAGTGCCGGTCCGCCAGCACGCGACGCCTTATCGCTTCAGTTGCTCGAAATGATCATTTTATTGATCGGTTTGCGCGATTTGTGCGAATGCAATAAGCTGACCTGCGCGAATCGATCAAAAAGATGATCGTTTTGCTCAAATTCAAGCCTTTAGCCTGATGCATCACACCACTGCCCCACTATAAAAATAAGGAGTGCTCCCGTGGCCCAGATTCCTATCAAGCGCACCATTGAGCGTGTACCCGGCGGCATGATGATCGTGCCCCTGTTGATCGGCTCGCTCGTCGCGACGTTTCTGCCTGACATGCCGAAGTTCTTCGGCTCGTTCACCAACGCGCTGTTCACCGGTTCGCTACCTATTCTCGCGGTGTTCTACGTGTGCATGGGCGCCAGCATCGACATCAAAGCCACACCGTATCTGTTGAAGAAAGGTGGCGTGTTGTTTGGGACCAAGGTCGGGACCGCCATCGTGATCGGCGTGATCATGGGGCACTTCCTCGGGGAGCAGCCGATCACGTCGGGCATCTTCGCCGGGCTGTCGACGCTGGCGGTGGTCGCCGCCATGAACGACACCAACGGCGGGTTGTACATGGCACTGATGGGCCAATACGGGCGGTCCGAAGACGTCGGCGCTTATTCCGTCATGTCGCTGGAGTCCGGGCCGTTCCTGACCATGGTCACGCTGGGTGTCGCCGGGTTGGCGGCGTTTCCGTGGCCTACGCTGGTGGGTGCAATCCTGCCGCTGCTGTTGGGCATGTTGCTGGGTAACCTTGACCGCGAGATGCGCGACTTTCTGGCCAAAGCCGTGCCGGTGATGATTCCGTTCTTTGCCTTGGCGTTGGGCGCCAGCCTCGACCTGCACAAGGTCTGGCAAGCAGGCTTGTTGGGTATTGGCCTGGGCCTGGCCGTGGTCGTGCTGACCGGCATCCCGCTGTATTTCGCCGACCGGGTGTCGGGCGGGACCGGCGTTGCGGGCGTCGCCGCGGCCAACACGGCGGGTAATGCGGCGGCAGTCCCCGCGCTGGTGGCGGCGGCGAATCCGATCTACACCGACGCTGCAAATTCCGCGACCTTGCTGGTGGCGGCGTGTGTGGTGGTCACCGCGGTTCTGTCGCCGATTCTTACCGCGTCCGTGGCCAAACGCTACAAAGCGCGTCACGCTGACACGCCGGTTAACGACGAGCCGGTGAAGATGGCTGCGGAGCGGGAGGGGGTTCGATGACATTGCTGATCATTGCCGATGATCTGTCCGGTGCGGCGGATTGCGCGATTGCCTTCGCGGGCGCCGGGCTGAGCACGGTGGTGACTCTTGATGCGTCCCATGACACCGGCGATGCGAGCGTGGTCGCCATCGATACCGACACCCGTCGCCTGTCTGGCGCGCACGCCGCCGAGCACACGTTGTCGGCGTACCGAACGCTGCTCAAACCGGGGCAGCGGCTGTACAAGAAGATCGACTCGACCCTGCGCGGCAACTGGGCGTCGGAAGTCGCTGCACTGCAGTCGCACGCGGGTCTGGCGATCGTCGCGCCGGCCTTTCCTGCAACCGGGCGCACTACGCTGCAAGGCAGGGTGCTGGTCAACGGTCAGCCGCTGGAAAGCACCGACACCTGGAAGCTGGAGCACGCAGACCGTTCGGCCAATATCGATACCCTGCTTGAAGGCGCAGGTCTGCGGACCGCCAAGCTGACGTTGGATACCTTGCGTGGCGACGCTGATGCGCTGGCCGGTCACATTGCCGAAATGGCTGGCAGCGATATCCAGGCAGTGATCGTCGATGCGCAAACTGCCGAGGACCTGAGAACGTTGGCGATCGTCACCGCGAACCTGTCAGCGCCCTTGTTCTGGGTGGGATCCGGTGGACTGGCGCGTGAACTTGCGGCGTTGCCTGATGTGTTGTCGGCGTCGGGCACCAGCCCCGTGTTCGCACGTGAAAAACACGCGCCTACGTTGGTTTTGGTCGGCAGTCTGTCCGGCGTTTCCCAGCGTCAATGCGCAATGCTGAAGGAGCGCGCATCCATCGGCGAGCTCGTCGTGCCGCCTGCCGTGCTGCGACAGGGCGTGGCACACGCGGATTGGGCTGGCTGGGAAATGCGCATTGGCGAGTACCTGCGTCGTGGCGAGGACCTGCTGTTGCGTATTGGCCGGGACGAGGCCTTCGATCCGGCCGAAGGTGCGCGTCTGTCGACCTTGCTGGCCGCGCTGGTGCGACCTCACTTCGCTGATGTCGGCGGTCTGGTCGCCACGGGCGGCGAAACCGCGCGGGCCATGCTCGAAGCGGTGGGCATCGGCAGCCTGCAATTGCTCTGTGAAATCGAAGCGGGTGTTGCGTTCGGGCGCCCGATCGCTACACGCCACGGCCATCGTCCCGGTGTTGTCACCAAGGCCGGTGCGTTCGGCACGGACCACGCGCTTTACGCGGCGTGGCTGCACATGAATAACGCTCTAGAGCCTGCGGAATACGCCGCCGGCTCGGTCACGAATCCTGCGCTACAAGGTAAAACATCATGAGTAACTATTTGCCCATCATCGGCATCACCATGGGCGACGCCGCAGGCGTAGGCCCGGAAATCATCGTCAAGAGCCTGACCCATGAGGTCGTGTATCAGCAGTGTCGTCCGCTGGTGATCGGCGATGCCGGGCGCCTGGAGCTGGCAAATGAAATCGTCAAAGGCAGCGCGAAAATCCGTCGCATCAAGGAGGCTTCCGAGGCGAAGTACGAGCCGGGCACCATCGACTGCATCGACCTGAACCTCATCCCTGCCGATCTGCCGTTTGGTCAGCTGTCGCCGGTTGCCGGAGACGGCGCGTTTCAATACATCGCGCGGGCCGTGCAACTGGCCGAAGCGGGGCAGATCGACGCGATCTGTACCGCGCCGCTGAATAAAGAAGCGCTGCACGCCGGTGGCCACAAATACCCTGGCCACACCGAGATGCTGGCGCACCTGACCCATGTGGACGAAGTTTCGATGATGCTGGTCGCGCCGCACCTGCGGGTCATTCACGTAACCACGCACATCGGCATCATTGATGCGATCCGCAAGATCGAACCGGGCCTTGTGCAGCGCACCATCGAGCGCGGCAATGCGACGCTGATCAAGGCCGGCATCGCCAAACCGCGTATCGGCGTGTGCGGCATTAACCCGCACGCAGGCGAGAACGGCCTGTTCGGTTACGGCGAAGAAGAAGAAAAGATCATCCCGGCAGTGAAGTTGTTGCAGGAACAAGGGCTTGATGTGACCGGTCCGCTGCCCGCCGACACGTTGTTCTTCCGCGCGGGGCGTGGCGATTTCGATCTGGTGGTCGCGATGTATCACGATCAGGGGCATGGTCCGGTAAAAGTGCTGGGTCTGGAAGCAGGCGTTAACGTCACCGTGGGCCTGGAAGTGATCCGGACCTCGGTTGACCACGGCACTGCATTCGACATCGCCGGGAAGGGCATCGCCGACGAGCGCAGCCTGCTCGAAGCGTTGCGCCAGGGCGCTGAACTGGCGACGCGTCGGGGATGAGGTGTCAGGCCTCGGTCGTGTAAGATCAGCGGCCTTTCCCTCACGAGGCCGTCCATGAAAGCCATTGACCGTCACCGCGCCATTCTCGAACTGGTGCGCGCCCGCGACACCAACGTCGAGCAACTGAGCGCTGCGCTTGGCGTGTCGGAAGCCACCGTGCGGCGCGACCTCACCATGCTCGCCAAACAGCGGCATCTGGTGCGTACCCACGGCGGCGCCACGGCGCTGATCGGTGTGCATGAACCGGAAGCGTCGCTGGAAGAGCGCAAAGCTACCCAGCGTGATCAGAAAGACGCCATCGCCAAAACGGCAGCACTGCATATAGAAGATGGCGACACCGTGCTGCTCGACGGAGGCACCACCTGTGCGGCGCTGGCGTTGCACCTGTGTTCGCGACAAAACATACACGTGGTCACCAACAACCTCCTGGCGGTCATGACGCTGGCCAACGCGCCGGGGATTCGCCTGACGCTGATCGGCGGCGACCTGCGGGGTTCGAGCATGAGCACGCTCGGGCCGCTGGCTGAACTGACGTTGAGCCGCCTTAGCGTTGACAAGGCGTTCATGGGCGCTGATGGAGTGGTCGCCGAGTTCGGGCTGTGCGAAGCCAGCGATCAACAGGCGTACTTGAAGGAATGCATCATCAGGCGCGCCGCGCAGGTGTTCGTCCTCGCGGATGCCGACAAACTCGGCCGCGCTCGTCAGCAACACTGGACGCCCATCGAGCGCGAATGGACGCTGATTACCTCGTCCCAAGCAGATGAGCCTTCACTGGCGCCGTTCCGGGCGGCTCAGCAGATTACGGTCGAAACCGTTTAGAAAAGACATTGCGTCTGTAGGACTTTTCCTCGAAGTCATCGTTTTGTCATTCAGCTGTCACTCCCAGCATGTCTAAATCGGCCTTCTGACGTTTAGCCCCTCTGAATCCACGCCGGGAGCCCCGCCATGACCGATAGCCAGCATCTGGATTTGTCCGAAACCGCCCACTATATACGCGCCGATATTCTCGACAGCTTCGACGAAGAGCTGGAAATGGAGTACGACGATGCGCGACTGGACGAGCTGCTCTCCGGTCTTGGCGAAGAGGTGCCGAAGGGCATTGATCGACGCGTCTACTTCCGCGAGTTGCTGCGCCTGCAGGGTGAGCTGGTCAAGTTGCAGGACTGGGTGGTCAGCCAGAAGCTCAAAGTCGTGGTGTTGTTCGAAGGGCGCGACGCGGCCGGGAAGGGCGGCGCGATCAAGCGCATTACTCAACGCCTGAACCCACGGGTTTGCCGGGTCGCCGCGCTGACGGCGCCGAGCGAGCGCGAACGCACTCAGTGGTATTTCCAGCGCTACGTGTCGCACCTGCCAGCAGCCGGTGAAATGGTGCTGTTCGACCGCAGCTGGTACAACCGCGCGGGCGTCGAGCGGGTTATGGGTTTTTGCGATAACGACGAATACGAAGAGTTTTTCCGCACCGTGCCCGAGTTTGAAAAGATGCTGGTGCGCTCGGGCATCATCCTCATCAAGTACTGGTTCTCGATCACCGACGATGAGCAATACCGTCGCTTCCTCATGCGCATTCACGATCCGCTGAAACAGTGGAAGCTGTCGCCAATGGACCTGGAGTCCCGTCGCCGCTGGGAGGACTACACTCGCGCCAAAGAGGAAATGCTCACCCGCTCACACACTGACGTTGCGCCGTGGTGGATCGTTGAAGCGGATGACAAGAAGCGCGCACGCCTGAACTGCATTCACCACTTGCTGGAGCAGATCCCGCGCGGCGATGTGGAGTCGCCACAAGTGGTGCTGCCCGAGCGCGAATACAACGCCAACTACCTGCGCGCGCCGGTGCCGCGCGACATGGTCGTGCCGTCCCGTTATTGATCGAGCCCGTTGACGGCGAAGATCAAATCTTCCACTGCTTCGCCGTCTTCGCCAGCCTTTGCTGAAGGCCTTCGATGTTCAGCGCCAGTTGTCGAGTCATCAACTGGTAACCCAATACTTCGGCTGAATCAGCGGGCGTTTCCGGGCCCACCGCCAGGGATTCGGTCGGGCGCTCCAGACGCTCCGTCGCTCCGGTTTGCAACGCCCTCGCCATACCAATGAGCATGCGCCGGATCCGGCGCTGCTCGGCATTCATGCCCACGTTGCCCAAGTCGGCCGGACGCAGGTTCGACAGGATTTCCAGCGTGCTCAGGCACATGCGGTAATGGCCTTGAATGGCGTCCAGTTCGACCAGCGAAATCTTCACTTCTTTCGACACGGACGGCATCAACGAGCGCAGCTGCAGCATCGTTGCGTTGAGTCGAGCCAATAGCTTCAAATGCTCGTCGGCGGCAATCGACTGCCCGCTGCTGATGCGTTCGTACACCTTGGCGCAGTCCCGCAAGCCACTGGCCAAGTTGTAGCGCCACGAGTACACCGCATACAGCGGCAGGGCGAAGGAAAAGGCCAGCGCCAGCGCAATCCCGATCAGGATATCCACGGTGCGCCAAAGCCCGTCGGTAATCGGGTTATCGCCATGGCCTGCCACGATAAACAGCGTGATCGCCGACAGCAGCGCTGTGTAACCGCCCTTGCCGATGGCGTGGTACGCGAAGAACCCACAGATCAGCGACATGACCACGTAGGTCAGCAGCGGCATGCCTAAATAGCTTTCCTGCGCCACCACGGCCAGCCCCAACGCAGCACCAATCAATGTGCCGTAGGCCCGCTCCACCGACTTCTTGCCGATATTGCCGTGATGCTGCAAACCGCCAATCACGATCAGCATCGTGACGGACGCCCATTCGCCATGCGGCAGGTGAATCCCCGTGGTGAGCAGGATCGACACCAGCAGACCGACCACAATGCGACCGGCATGAATGTAGCGCGCGTGGCGATAGCGGCGGTACGGGTCCAGCAAAGGGCGCAGGACCCGGCGAAGCCAGTGAGGCAGTAAAGGCGTATTCATGGGGTTACAGACCTTTGGGGAAACGAAAATATCCAGCCGTTTGGCAAACGTGTGGCGCCCCGGCTTCTGATAGGCTTGCCGCCTTGGAAATCCCGACGCCCGGCGACGAGGTAAAACTTTTGCAGTTTCTGAAAAATCTCTATTGGAAACGCTGGATCAAAAAGCGCGGCGCCAAACTCGCGGGTGGTCTGGAGTCGATGAGCAAACGCAGCGAACTGATCCTCGAGGACTGCGTCGAACTGGGACACGTCGAACTGCGCGCGCGTCACGTCGAAATCGGTGCGCACACCTACATTCGAAGCGGCACACACCTCTCGCTGGTGTCGTCCATCGGCCGTTTCTGCTCCATCGCGTCCGACGTCTTCATCGGTCAGGAAAAATACACCCATCCCAGTGACTGGGTGAGTTCCCATCCTTTCCAGTACACCGACGCGCCACTGACCTACAACGCCCGGACTGACATGACCCAAATCGGACACGACGTCTGGATCGGTCATAGCGCAATGATCATGGAAGGCGTAACTGTCGGCACCGGCGCCATCATCGCCACCCGCGCGGTCGTCACTCAAGACGTCCCGCCTTACGCCATCGTCGCGGGATTCCCTGCCAAAATCATTCGCTACCGACATTCCCCTGACGTCATCGAACGTCTCCTGGCGAGCGAGTGGTGGGAGAGGGATGTCGCCGAAATGAAAGCGCTTCCAATGAACCGCCCCGAGGCATTCTTGCAGGCGTTAGACGCTGGGAGTGCGGGCACCAAGGCACGTTATCGCAGAATGAAAATCAGCCGTGAAGGGTGTGAAATGCTTTGATGACTCGGGTGATCCCGTGGTGATCACCGGAAACGCAAAAGCCGCGCAATGCGCGGCTTTTTATTTGGTGGGCCCACACGGACTCGAACCGTGGACCAAAGGATTATGAGTCCTCTGCTCTAACCAACTGAGCTATAGGCCCTCAGTCAGGCGGCGGATTATAACGACGGTTTCCGAGCTGTGCTATCCGAAAAGTCTGAAACCGTTATACGAAGAAACGTCGCGCAGAATTCTTCGGGTCGCAGGGGCAGGCTGACGATGTAGCCCTGGATCTGTTCGCAGCCTTCATCGGCCAGGAATTGCTGCTGTTCGAGGTTCTCCACGCCTTCGGCGATGACGGTCAGTTGCATGCTGCGGCCCAGGGCGATGATGGCGCGAACGATGGCGGCGTCGTGAGGGTCGTCGGGGAGGCCGCGTACGAATGACTGGTCGATCTTGAGGATGTCTAGCGGCAAGCGTTTGAGGTAGCTCAGCGACGAGTAGCCGGTGCCGAAATCGTCGATCGCCAGTTGCACGCCGAGTTTTTTAAGGCGATGCAACACCGACAGGGCTTCCTCGGTTTGCGACATGATGAAGTTTTCCGTGATCTCCAGTTGCAGGCAGCCCGGCTGGAGTTCGTATTGAGTGAGCAGTTGCTCGATGCGCGTGACCAGTTTGGGCTGTCGCAGTTGGGCGCCCGCGAGGTTTACAGACAGTGACCCGAACACGTCATACCGCTGGTTCCACTGATGCAGCTGCTGGCAGGCCGTCTCGAGCACCCACTCGCCGATCTGCAGGATCATGCCGTTCTCTTCCGCCAGAGGAATGAAGCGTTCCGGTGGGACTTCTCCGAACGTCGGGTGAGTCCAGCGAATCAGAGCCTCTGCACCGACCAATCGCTGCGTCAGCAGGCTGATCTTAGGCTGGTAGGACAGCGTGAACTCATTGCGCTCGATGGCCCGGCGCAGCTCGTGCTCCAGGGCGATGCGTTCGCTGGCCTGGGCGGTCAGGTCGCGGGTGTAGTTCTCGACGCGATTACGGCCTTTGGCCTTGGAGCGGTACATGGCGGCGTCGGCATTCTTGATCAGCGTCGCGACGTCGGCTCCGTCGGTGGGGAATAGCGCCGTGCCGATGCTGGTGCTGATGAAAAACTCGTGTTCCCCGGCCTGAAACGGCGCCGAAAAGCTGTTCAGCAGTTTGGTGGCGATGACATCGGCATCGCCTGCCGTTTGCAGGCCAGGCAGCAGAATGATGAATTCATCACCCCCCAACCGCGCAACCGTGTCGATATCCCGCAGGTTTTCCTTCAAGCGCTGAGCAATCCCCTTGAGCAGCAAGTCGCCGACCGGATGGCCGAGGCTGTCGTTAATGTGCTTGAACCGGTCGAGGTCGAGAAACAGCACGGCGCCGAAGCTTTTGGCCTCTTTGCAATGGGTGAGTGCGGCGTGCAGGCGGCTTTCGAACAGCGTGCGGTTTGGAAGACCGGTCAGTGGGTCGTGGTGGGCCTGGTAGTCCAGCCGTGCCTGAGCCTGCTTGAGGCTGGAGATGTCAGCGAACACCGCGACGAAGTGGGTGATGAACTTGTCGCGATTGCGCACCGCGCTGATGGTCAGCCAGCTCGGGTAGATTTCGCCGTTCTTGCGGCGGTTGCTGATCTCGCCCTGCCAATGGCCTTCTGCAGTGAGCTGATACCACATGGCCGCGTAGAAGGCGCTGTCGTGCAGGCCCGAGGCGAGCAAGCGAGGGGTTTCACCGATCGCTTCGCCTTCGCTATAACCCGTGATCTCACTGAAAGCCCGGTTGACCGCGTTGATGCGCTGGCGAGTATCGGTGATCAAGACACCTTCAGCAGTGCTCTCGAACACAGTGGCCGCCAGTTGCAGCTTCTCCTGCATCTGCTGCCGTTCGGTGATGTCCCGGGCGATGGTCAGCATGCAATCTTCACCACCGATCGGCAGCGGTCGCGATGAAATTTCGCACAGCCTGATCTGACCGTCCCTGCGACGTATATGGGTTGTGAAATCTTTGACGAACCCGTCGCGATTCAATTGCTCAAGCAACTGCTGACGTTCGTTCAGATCGACCCAGATGCCCAGGTCCAGTGTCGTGCGGTCCAGTGACAGCGCGCTGTGATAGCCCGTGATGCGGCTGAAACCATCGTTGATCTCCACCAGCAAGCCGTCGCTTTGCCGGGAAATCAGCAGGCCATCGGGGGAGGAGTGAAAGGCTTTGGCGAACTTTTCCTCGGACATTTGCAACTGCTGCTGGGCTTCCTTTAGCGGGGTGATGTCCCGCACGACTACGACGACCGCAGGCGTTGAGTCCAGATCGAAAGGCTCAGCCGATAACAGGCCGGTGAACGTCTGCCCGTTATTGCGTCGGAAAGGCATCTCCAGGTTGCGGATGCTGCCCTTTTGCAGGCGCTGCAGCAGGCTTGGCCCGATGTCCGGAATACCCCAGATATTCAGTTCGCCCGGCGTCTTCCCGATGATCTCGCCGGCGGACAGGCCGATCTGCTCGACGAAGGCCTGGTTGGCTTCCAGGAAACAGCCATCGGACAGCCGCGCGATCACCAGGATGTCCGGGCATTGAGCGAACACGGAGGCAAATTTGCCTTCAGACAGGCGCAAGGCCTCTTCGGTTTGCTTGGCTTCGCTGATGTCGATCATCAGTCCGCGCATGACCGGCTCGCGGCCATAGGTGATGAGGCTGACGATGTCCCGCACCCAGACCACTCGTCCGTCGGCGCTCATCACCCGGTAATCCACGCTGTGGTCGTTGCCCAGTCTTGTTTGCTGTTCGCAAAAGGTTTCAGCCCGCTCCAGATCGGCCTGATGCACGATGCTGCGCCAGAAACCCGGTCGGCGCCATTGGTGCAGCGGATAGCCGAGCAGGTTCTCGGCGTGCGGGGAAACATAGTTGTAGGAGTAGTCGTGAGTGTTGGCTTCCCAGGCGATGGCCGACAGGCTTTCGATCATGCCGCGATAGTGATACTCGCTGCTGCGAAGTTCCTGTTCGAGTGCCACGCGTCGTGAGATTTCCGAGCTGAGACGCCGATTGATGCGCACGACAACCGCCAGGATCGAAGACAGCAACAGCAGGCCAGGAAGGCCGTAGAGCAGGAAATCGCGCCAAAAACGCAGAGGTTCCGGCGGGGTGGAAGGAGGTGTATCAGTAAACGTTTGCGGCAGTTCGGTTGCTGTAGCGTACAAATAACCGCTGATGCTCGGAAGGTGATCCTCAGAGGCCTCCTGCGCACGGTCGTCGCCTGGGTGTTCTATATCGGGCGGTGCAGCATCCGTACTCTGCATTGATTTCCCATGCATGCCCTGCGAGGTCGTTTCCCCTTGGGGAAGAACCTGAGCGTCGACGTTCGCCGATCCCATCAAGCACAAGAAAACAATGGCCGGCATCCAAAACATGGCAGCCTCAATAGTTTCAACGGTGAGAATGAGTCGAGTGTAGTCGGGCTGGAGGGAGGTGGCACACTGCCGGAATTTTATTCTTTAAAACGCAAAACCCCCGGCATGGCCGGGGGTTTTGGTTGACGCGTTTTTCGCTTACTCGTCCAGGAACGAACGCAGATGTTCGCTTCGGGTCGGGTGACGCAGCTTGCGCAGCGCCTTGGCTTCGATCTGACGGATACGCTCACGGGTTACATCGAACTGCTTACCGACTTCCTCAAGGGTGTGGTCAGTATTCATGTCGATACCGAAACGCATGCGCAGTACCTTGGCTTCCCGGGCGGTGAGGCCCGAGAGCACTTCGCGCGTCGCTTCTTTCAAGCTTTCAACAGTGGCGACATCGATTGGCGACTGCATGGTCGAGTCTTCGATGAAGTCACCCAGGTGCGAATCTTCGTCGTCACCGATCGGGGTTTCCATGGAGATCGGCTCTTTTGCGATCTTCAACACCTTACGGATTTTGTCCTCAGGCATTTCCATGCGTTCGCCCAGCTCTTCCGGCGTCGGTTCGCGACCCATTTCCTGCAACATCTGGC